>Ga0209804_1000012_pt1 | contig 137342 bp, 116 predicted proteins | sample GraSoiAngelo_139_FD_185896 | JGI IMG/M metagenome (GOLD analysis project Ga0209804, IMG submission 185896) | Grasslands soil microbial communities from the Angelo Coastal Reserve, California, USA - 14_0929_12_20cm (SPAdes) (version 2) | ecosystem: Environmental > Terrestrial > Soil >... | reverse complement strand
ACATAGGTCACCTCACATCCCGTCTCTTCCAGACGCCTGCATGCATTGAGCACGGCATGATGCTCGGTCGAGGACGTAATGACGTGGTCGCCCTCGGCTGCTAGTCCGAAGATAGCCAGGTTGTCCGCTTCGGTGCCGCCGCTGGTGAAAACAATTTCCGAGCCGCGGCACCCGAGCAGCGCCGCCACCGACTCACGCGCACGCTCCACGGCGGCGCGCGTCTCCTGCCCGTGATGGTGGATCGAAGACGCATTGCCAAAATGCTCACCGAAATAAGGCTTCATGGCCTCGAAAACCTCGGGCAGCACGGGCGTGGTTGCGTTATTGTCGAGATAGACTCGGTGCATGGGAAACCTCACCATTTACTATTCTACGATTTTTGGGCGCAGGGCGCAGGAGGCGGACGCTGGCGATAGCGGTTGCGACTCTTAAGGGACCCGCGACAACACGGGAGTAGATGGCCTTATCGCTTCTCCATTGCTAAATAATGATTCGGATACGCCGGGCCGACGTACTCCGCGCGTGGCCGGATCAACCGGTTGTCATCCAATTGCTCAATTACGTGGGCGGTCCAGCCGCTGATACGGGAGACCGCGAACACCGGGGTAAACAAGTCCACATCGATGCCCAGCGTGTGGTAGGTCGAGGCTGAATAAAAGTCCACGTTGGCATTAAGCTTCTTGTCGGCTTTGACAAACTCCTCGATCTTGCGCGAATAGTCGAACCACTTGCTCTCGCCGCTGGAGTTCCCCAGGTCGCGCGACATTTGCCGCAGATGCGTCGCACGCGGGTCTTCGGTGTGGTACACACGATGTCCAAAGCCGGGAATCTTTTTCTTCTGCGCCAGCATACCCTTCACATATTCCACCGGATCGGCGCCTGACTTGCTGATGGACTCGAGGATGCGGAACACGGCTTCATTCGCGCCCCCATGCAACGGCCCTTTGAGAGCCCCGATCGCCGAAGTAACTGCCGAGTGCATATCCGACAGAGTGGCTGCCGTCACGCGAGCCGCAAATGTCGACGCATTCAGCTCGTGATCGGCGTGCAGGATCAAAGCAATGTCCAGAGCCCTCTCTGCTGTTTTCGAAGGGTGCGTGCCGTTCAACATCAGAAGGAAATTCGCGGCATGCGACAAGGACCGATCCGGTTCGACGATGCCGTTTCCCTTGCGGATTCGATCATAAGCGGCCACGATCATCGCGATTTGGGAAGTTAGTCGAATTGCCTTGTGAACGTTGGCTTCACGATCGTTGCTCTTCTCTTCCGGATCGTAGAACGAGAGCGCCGAAACGGCTGTCCTGAGGACATCCATTGGCAGTGCGTGCTTGGGCGCCAGCCGCATCAGGTTGATGATTGAGGCATCCAACTTGCGTTCTTCGGCCAGCCGATCGTGTAGTTCGCTCAGTTCCCTGCGCGTGGGCAGCTTGCCAAACCACAGCAGATAACAGGTCTCTTCGAAGGTGGAGTTGTCGGCCAGTTCGTGAATGTCAATTCCGCGGTACGCCAGAACACCTCGCTCCCCATCGATGTGACAGATGCCGGACGTGGTCGCAACTACCCCTTCCAATCCTTTGGGAGCATGAGATGTCGTGGACATGCGCGAAGCCTCGGAGGATGTGTTAGTTGCTGCTCGCCCGGGAGGAAGAAGGCGCTATCGCAACTAACTTTTATACGCTAAAAGGCGCATGTTTCCAAGCCGCAGCTTTGGTGGTGGCTTTCTGGGCGGCCCATATTAAAAGGTTCTCTACGAGCATCGGTGGCTGCTGTGTGATCATCCCACCTCATGGGTCCCCGGGAGAAATCTGAAACGGATTCTACGGATTTTCATTCTGCTCGGCCGTCTGCTCGCAAGCCTGTTCGTCCTCGCGGACGGCGGCACGGACTACATGAAGACGGACTTCTACGCCAAAACTCGGGCGGACGAAGCTAAATGTCCTGATCTCGAACTGAACATTCTCCTCGGCATCGAAGATGTCACGTCGAAGGTTAATGGTGCGCTTAAGCCGGGAATGTCGGCAGCCCAGGCAGACCAGGCACAGCGTGCGGCTATGGCCAACGTCGAGCAGGAGTGCACCAAGTCAACGGGCCTTCGCTGTGACGTGGTTACGTTCTATTCCGCGAGGTCTACAACCTCTACAAGTACAAGAAGTACACCGACGTGCGCTTGGTGTTCGCGCCCGAGTTTGACGCCGCATTTATCGGCCGCGATACCGACAATTTCGTTTATCTCCGCTACGACCTCGACATCTCCTTTTTCCGGATCTGCGAGAACGACAAGCCCGTCCATCTCGACCATTACCTGCATTGGTCGCCAACCAGGGCGAAAGAGAATGAGCTGATCTCTGTTTCCGGCTCCCCCGGTTCCACCCAACGGCTCCTGACCATGGCGCAACTCGAATTCCTGCGCGACGTGGACTATCCCACGCGAATGGAGATCTACAAGAGCACGGACGCGGCACTCAAGAATTTCAGCAGCCAGTCAGAGGAAAACGCTCGTATCGAGAACAACATCAAGAGGTTCATCGGCTACCAGGAGGGGCTGCACGACAAGCAGACCATGGATCTTAAAGCAGCCGACGAGCCCCGGTTCAGGTCGACGCCTGGGGTATCCAGGAAGCGCTACGAAAGGTTTACGGCGCTAATGCGCTGGCTGACGAATTGATGGGGAAGGCTTCTAAAACGAAAGTTGTCGTCCAGGATGGGAAGAAGGCGGAGATGCCTGTGAAAGGCGTCCACCGATAAAAAACGGCAGCCCACGCGGGCTGCCGCTTACGATCACGAGCTGTTGCTCACCGCTTTAGAACCGGATCGCCGGCCCAAAGCTCATCTTCAGGTTATTCCGCGCCCCGTTATCGAAGTAGATGTCATCCCCAACGTCGAAGCGCAGTCCAAACGGCCCCCAGAAGCCTTCCAACCCCACGCCGGGATAAATCGCCGGCCGCGTATTGCCCGTGGTGATGCCTCCCACCGCCGTAGTGAATCCGGCTGGTGCGTTCTGGTTGGTCGCGCTGAAGTTCACGAACCCGACTTTAAAGGTAAAGAAAGCCCGGGCCCCGCCCACAGTGGTATTGAACTTCGGACCAAACATCGCGTGCAACGGGCGCAGGCGCGTGGTCACAAACGTCGTGCTTATGCCGTTTGAGATTTCGTTCGTGAAATTACGCTTGAAGTCGTAGTTCATCTCCGCTTCAATTTGTGCGTACCGGCCGGCATTGAAAGCTGCGCGCCCGCCCAACCCGAGAAAGTTGATATGCGGAGACGTCCGGGCAAAATTTTCATAATCGACGAACGCCCCGACTTCAGCGTGGTTGTATTCAGTCCCTTCCTGCGCCAGCACTAGCGACGGTACAGAAAGGCAGAAGGCCAACGCGGCGAACCATAGAATACGTTTCATACTTCCACTTACCCCCTTGTTCTGGTCTCCTATGCGCCGCATTTCGAGCTGGTCGAACCAGCCAACCGGGCTGGGCGGCGACAGTTCTTTGGATGCCGCTCCCGTCGGCAGGTTTGGCCGCCCCCCCGCCTACAAACAGTGGGATACCTAGGGCTTACGCGGATTCTGGGATATTCCAGCGCAAGCAGAGTGGCTGTGTGGAGGCGCGGGTCTCCGATCCGCCTAAATGAAGAAGTGCCCTAGAGCCGGTTCCGGCGGAGTAGGGGCCCCGCGTTACCCGGAGTGCCATCCTGTGAGTGCCGGCGCAAGAGAGGAGCTTCTCTGCTGGCCAGCCTGGATTTGACTTCCTGGAACTCGCTGGTGTCGAGCACGTAATCGGTCCTGGCTGGCAGCAAGCTGGAGATCTCGGTTTGAAGCTTGCGCAGCCGGTCCTCGGTTGGAGGATAGCTGGCGAAAGCCTTAGCCAGTTGCCGGTGGAACGGCACTCTGGTCATCAAGTGGTAGCCGGGAACTTTTGTCCAGAGACTGTGCATTCGTTTTTCAAGTGCCTGCAGCTTCTCCAATGCGACCACGAATGCTTCCGGATCGTAACCGGCGGCATATTGATACTCGATTCCCAGGAGGTCGGCCTCGCGCTCCGCATCACGGCTGAACTTCTTCAATGAAAACGGAAACGCGATTCCACCGCCTTCCTGCACGCCGACTCCAATAGGACCGCCCATCAGGCTTACCGGGAGCAACAGGTCCCAGAAATATCGCCGCGTGGTCGCACGGGTGGCGTGGCGCGCCGCCACATGTGCAATCTCGTGTGCCAGAATACCAGCCAGTTCCGCCTCGCTGTCCGTCGCCAGAAGCAGCCCGCTGTCCACGTACAGAAATCCCCCCGGCAACCCGAACGCCCCAATGCCTGGCGAATCGAGCACTTTAATGACGAACGGCACTTCCGCATCGGAATTGCGAACGATCTTCTGGCCGACCCGGTTCACGTAATCGGTTACGACCGGGTCATTCAGCAGCTTGGAACGCTGCTCAACCCCTTTCGCAAGTGATTCGCCGACACTACGTTCATGGCTCAGCGAGTACATGTTAACGCCGTGGCCGATTCCGCGATCGCCGATGCAGTCAACATCGTACTTGGCACGAACCTTGTCTTTTTTTTCTTGCTTAGTATCTTGGGAAACCTGGGACGTGGAAACAGTAGCGACCTGCCGCGGCTGAGCTACGGCTTCTGGCGCTTCCTGCGCCGAACAGGTTCCGACCCAGAGTATTGCGCCGAACACAACACCCAACAGCGCCCCCACAAGCCGCGACAGGCGCAGAAGTATCCCAATTACAGGTCTTGGGGAGAAGAGGCGGTGTGGAACGTCGCCGTACAAAAGGGACCTGTACACCATGGTTCACCTAGCGAGCTGAGCTAGGCATTTTACTTTGATTTGCGGGAAAGAATTCAGAATTTTTGGAAGAATCTTCCCCGGTGTTCTCGGCGTACTTGGCGGTAAGAAAAGCCCGGCTTTCGCCGGGCCCGACTGAAAGCTGATAGCTGACAGCTTAAATGTCGTAATACAGCATGAACTCGTGTGGATGGGGGCGCAGGCGAACCGCGTCCACTTCCTTTGAGCGCTTGTAGTCGATGTATGTGCTCAGCAACTCTTCGGTGAACACGTCGCCCTTGAGGAGGAACTGATGATCCTTCTCCAGAGCGTCGAGCGCATCCTCCAGCGAGCCCGGCATCGAGGGGACCTTGGCGAGTTCCTCCGGACCCAGATCGTAGATGTCCTTGTCGAGCGGCTGCCCAGGATCGATCTTGTTCTCGACGCCGTCCAGGCCCGCCATCATCATCGCAGCAAACGCCATGTAGGGGTTACAACTCGGATCGGGCGGCCGGAACTCGACGCGCTTCGCCTTGGGCGATGCCGAGTACATCGGTATACGGCACGCCGCCGAGCGGTTGCGCCGCGAGTATGCCAGGTTCACCGGAGCTTCGAAGCCCGGTACCAGGCGCTTATACGAGTTGGTGGTTGGCGCAATGATCGCCGACAGGGCCGGACCGTGCTTGATCAGTCCGCCGATATACCACAACGCCAGCTGCGAGAGTCCGGCATAGCCATCGCCGGCAAACAGCGGCTTGGAGTTCTTCCACAGCGATTGGTGGGTATGCATGCCGCTGCCGTTGTCCTGGAAAATCGGCTTGGGCATGAAGGTGACGGTCTTGCCATACTGATTGGCCACGTTCTTGACCACGTACTTGTAGAGCATCATGTGGTCGGCCGAACGCACTAGCGAATCGAACTTGAGGTCAATCTCGGTCTGTCCGCCGGTCGCAACCTCGTGGTGATGGCACTCCACCTCGAGGCCGCAGTTCTGCATGGTCATAACCATCTCAGAGCGCAGGTCCTGGTAGTGATCGGTCGGAGGCACCGGGAAGTAGCCTTCCTTGTAGCGCGGGCGGTATCCCAGATTGTTTTCCACGCGGCCGGAATTCCAGCGGCCTTCTTCCGCGTCGATGAAATAGAAACCGTGCTGTTCGCGCTGATCGAAACGAACATTGTCAAAGATGAAGAACTCGGCTTCCGCGCCGAAGTACGCGGTATCGGCGATGCCTGTCGAACCCAGGTACAGCTCCGCCTTGCGCGCGATGTAGCGCGGATCGCGGTCGTAGCGCTGCTTGGTGACGGGATCGATCACGTCGGCCACCATCACCAGGGTCGGCACCTCGGTGAACGGATCCAGCATGTGTGTGCTCGCATCGGGAATGAGCAGCATGTCGCTCTCGTGAATGGCCGCCCAGCCGCGAATGGACGAGCCGTCCATGCCGAAGCCCTCTTCGAACGAGGACTCGCTGAACTGGTCGATGGGATAGGAAACGTGATGCCAAAGTCCGGGAAGGTCCGTGAAGCGCAGGTCCAACAACTTGACGTTGTTCTTCTTCACGAATTCCAGGACACTCTTCGGGTCAGCCATGGAATGCTCCTTTGCGCCCCCCAGGTGCGCAGGGGACGAGAAATTAGCGGCGCAGCCACACGCAGATTTGCTGTAGCTTCGGTCGCGATAAAAGCCTTCATTGGGAACTTGGGAGTTGTACGCCTGCTATCTCGATAAGCAAGCCTAGGTCAGGATAGTACCTCGCGAGGTTCCCGCGAAATTGATTGTTTTTATGGGCCGCATAAGCAGGGATTATCTGTAGCTAAACAGCGCGAGTGCATTCACTTAGACGGTGGCGGCGGCTGCGCCAAGATAAACAGAAAAGCCGCCCTCGAGAAGAGTTTTCAACAGCTGAGCAGGCCGGACTTACCTCGTTCAGAAGCCGTATGTGGCCTCGCCGACCACTCCGCCACAGCCTCTCCCCAAGGTCCCGAAACCTTTGTTACTGGTTCCGCTGTTCCCGGCCGTACTGGAGGAAGGCACATGCAGGTTTCTTCCACGCTGTAATCGACGCCACAATAAACACAATGCATAAAAACCTCCGCGACGATGAATAATTATTCAAAGCATAGGAGCTTCCCATGCGCACAGGAAATTCATAATTTCGATAGCTTGCATCGGAGCCATTTATGATGGGTAGAAGAGCGCTAAGCAGTTAGCACTTGGCATTTAGCCATTAGACTTGGTTGCCTGCTACGGCCCGTACTGGCTAAGTGCAAATTGCTAATTACTGCCTTATGGACTTTGATCAACTAGAAACGTTCTTGGAAGTCGCGCGCCTGTCCAGCTTCTCCCGGGCGGCCGAGAAGCGCTTTCGCACGCAGCCCGCCATCTCTTCGCAAATTCGCGCGCTGGAAGAAGAAGTTGGCGCCAAGCTGCTCGACCGCTCCGGTGGTAAGGTTTCGATCACAGCTTCCGGAAAGATTTTTCAGAAATATGCCGAGGAGACGCTGGAGGCGCGCAAGACTGTCTTCACCGCCATTGCCGAAACCGAACGCGTGCCTCGGGGCGAAATAGTAGTGGGCGCAAACGAGGGTACCTGCCTGCACATCTTGCCCGAAGTCTTTGCGGATTTCAAAAAGCAGTACCCAACGGTAGCGGTCAACATCAAGCGCGCCCACTACGGGCAGATTCTTGAGAGCGTGATTGACAACTCGGTAGATTTTGGGGTGGTCTCGTTGCCAGTGACCGACAACCGTCTGACCGTGGTTCTGATTCACCGCGACGAGTTGGTCACTATCACACCGCCGCACCATCCACTGGCAAAACTAAAATTGGTGCCAATCGCCGAAGTAGCTAAGTTCCCCCTACTCGTTCCCAAAGCCGGTCACACCCGCGATGCCCTGGAACAGCTGTTCCACGAACGCAAGTTGAAGCCGCAGTTCTCCATGGAGCTCGATTCCAGCGAATTGCTGAAACGTTTCGTTGCCGCCGACGTGGGAGTCGGCTTCATAGCTCGCTCCAACGTGCTGGAAGACGTTCGCGCCAACGCGCTCGCTGCCATCGCTATTGCCGATGCACAAATCCGCCGTGATCTTGCCCTGGTTTTTCGAAAAGACAAAGCTCTCAGCCGTGCCGCTCTTGCCTTCATTGACATCGCGGTTAAACTCAAGCCGGCCCAGGCCGCTATTCCAGGTAAGCACTAATGCTTAGTCTGCTCCGCATTGCCTTCGTTCTTGTGCTGTCGACTTTTCTGCTCGCGCAAGGCAAGCCTTCCCGCCGCGCGACTTCCCTCTCCGCCTACAAGCTGCTCTCGATCAAGATAACCGGCACAAAGCTCTACACGCCGGAGGAGGTCATTGCAGCTGCCGGACTACAGATCGGAGCGCAGGTAACCGAGCAGAACTTTAAGCAGGCCAGTCAGAGGCTCGGTGAGACCGGCGCTTTCACCGAAATCACCTACAGCTATTCCTATTCTTCTGACGGGACGAAACTGGAAATCCAGTTGGCCGACAACGATCAGCTCATTCCCGTCTATTTTGATAACTTTGTCTGGTTCTCCGATCAGGAACTGATGGAGGGTTTGCGCCGGCATGCTCCCCTATTCAAGAATCGTCTTCCCCTCGGCGGCTCTCTGGCCGACGAGATTGCCGACGCGCTCAACACCATGTTGTCTCAACGCGGCGTATCCGGCCACGCTCACTATCTTCGGGTTAGCGATTCGCCGGACGGCCCCATTCAATCCTTTCTGTATTCCGTGGAAGATACCGACATTAGTATCCGAAATCTCGATTTTCCAGGGGCTAACCCTTCGCAACTCCCGATACTCCACGACATCGCCAAGAAAAAAATCGAAGAGGGCGAGTACCTCCGCTCCAAGCTGGCAGCCATTGCCAAAGTTGCCCTTAGCCCTGTCTACCTGAAGCAGGGCTTCCTGAAGGTTGCCTTTGGCAATGCGCAGGCTGACGTCGTGAGCGTGTCGCCGAAAGAAACAATCGTTGACGTGAAGCTCCCGGTGGCGGAGGGCCGCCAGTACAGAGTTGCCAAAATCGTCTTGAGCGGCAACACCATCCTTCCCGCCGACAAGCTTCGACCGCTGATCCACCTCGAACTCGATCAGCCTCCTGACGCCGTCCAGCTCGAGAACGACTTCCGCGCCATCCAGCGGCTCTACGGCTCGCGAGGCTACCTCAAGGTAATGGTCAAGTCTCAGCCGGCACTCAACGACAATGATGGTACCGTGGCTTACACACTTGAGGTCAAAGAGGGCGACCTGTATCGCCTAGCAGAGGTCGACATCGAAGGTTTAGATGAAAAGACCGCTGCCCGCTTGCGCGAGGACTGGAAGCTTCGAGAAGGGGAGCCCTACGATTCCACCTATCCGCAGCGCTTCTTCCAAGATGCCGCTGCCGACCTGCCTGCGGGTGTTCGCTGGAAAATGAAAGCTGATGAATCTCTGAACGAAAAAGACAAAACAGTAGACATTACCCTGGGTTTCTCCCCGGAATAGACTTTGGTGAAACCTTCCAGCGCCCGATGACTCTATAATGGTGCGGTTCGGATAGCAGTCCCGGCCCGAGCCGGTGTACGCCAAAGACCAGGAGAATACGATGAGCTTGCGTTTGAGGAAATTCGAAATTTACCTGACTGGCGCGCTTTTGTTGGTTTCGCTCAGCTTGCCGGCCCTTGCCGGCGATAAGAAAAGCGCCAAGAAGGATTCTGGTAAGCAGACCTTCACCGGCGTAGTAAGCGATTCCATGTGTGGCGCCCATCACATGATGGAGAACGCAGCCGACTGCACACGTGCCTGCGTCTCCAAAGGATCCAAGTACGCTTTGGTTGTGGGGGACAAGGTTTATACCCTCGACACCGAAGATAAGGCCGCTCTCGACGAACTCAACAAAAAGGCTGGAGAAAAGGCCAAGGTCACTGGAACGGTCAATGGCGACAACATTCAGGTCAGCTCGGTTTCGGGTGCTTGATCCGGCAAGTCCAGTTGCTCTCGCTCCGAAACACTGCGGCGGAGGCTCTCCCAGCCTCCGCAATTTTTTTGGCCCCGGCCGCAAATTTCACATTGTGTTCATATTTCGCTGTGTTAGATTCTGTTTTTTCCACTTCAGCGCCCGGCGGAGGCACAAGAATTGTCCAAAGACATGGTCCCCAAGCGGATTTTCTTTACCAAGGGGGTCGGTAAACATCGTGAGCGTTTAACATCCTTCGAGTTGGCGTTACGCGACGCCGGCATTGCTGCACAAAACCTGGTGCGTGTCTCCTCCATCTTCCCGCCGAATTGCAAACTGATCGCGCGATCCCAAGGTCTGAAGTACCTGAATCCTGGCGAGGTGGTGTTCGCCGTGGTGGCCGAGAACTCCACTCACGAACCCCATCGCCTGCTGGCTGCTAGCATTGGCGTGGCAATCCCAGCCGACCGCAATACTTACGGCTACCTGAGCGAGCACCACTCCTTCGGCGAAACCGAGGACGCGGCCGGCGACTACGCCGAAGAGCTTGCCGCCGAGATGCTGGCCACCACTCTCAATGTGGAATTTGATCCCGACCGTTCCTGGGACGAGAAGAAGCAGATCTATCGCTTGTCCAACAAGATCGTGCGCACCGCCAACGTGACCCAGTCGGCTGTAGGCGACAAGCGCGGCTTGTGGACCACGGTCATCGCCTCGGCAATTTTTATTTTTGATTAGGCGCTGAGATTAGGGCGCGATCGAACTCACCTCTTTTATGTCGTCATCCTGAGCGAAACGAACGTCTCTGCCTTTCGCCGTCGACCAGCCCAACGCTCTGGTGTGGGGACGGGCGTCCCGCCCGTCCAGGCGGAGCGAAGCTTCGCAGTCGCTCTTATCACTGCGCACATGTCGTCCTCCTGAGCAGGCGTAAGCCTGCGAAGGATCTGGCGTGCAGTGCCCGACTCCGGTACGCGCACCTCGCGAAGGATCTCCCTTCCGCCGGCAACACTAGCTTAGCTAAGCTAGAAGCGACGGAAGGCAACAAGCCCTCGGAGGCGCGGAAGAGCCGCGAACCCGCTACTTGCGCGCGAGAACTTTCTTCCCCCTGCTGCTTGCGATCTTTTCCTTACCGCGGTCAAGCCGCTCCAGAACTGCCGCCACAATCAGCGGCAATCCGACCGTCGCGTCCACAAAGACCTCGCCAAACATCCCGCCTTCCGCCGGGGGGACGAACTTCCCCCAAGAAACGGCCTCACTGTAAGGGCTGCCTGATAGCCCGCCCCAATATACCGGCTCCGGGCAAATTCGCACTCCATAGTGGTAGCGTTTCAAAGGGATTTCCTCGCCCAGTTGCCGGTGCCGCAACTCAATGAAGGGTCCGAACTGCTGCGACCAGTTGCGCGGCACACCCCCTCCGATAGTAAAGATCCCCAGCCGCTTCTGTTTCAACAGAGTCTCCGCGAAGTATTCCAGGTCGAGAAAAGGATCAAACCGCAGCCTGGGTTCGTCTTCCTTCTCGCGGACGCGGTTAGCCAGAGCGAAATCCAGGCCCAGCTCAGAATCGGTGAAAGCGGGCACAAACACGGAAACACCTTTCTCATACGCTGACTTTAGAATGCCCCGGTCCTTGGCAGTCTTGCTCAGGTACTTCCCAATCACCGCGTTCAGCTTGTAGGAGCATAGGACTTCATTGGCATTCCAATCCGAGAGGATCCGGAACATGACTTGTTCTACATCGTCCAGGTTGGTTTCTGGTTCAAGCGTGTCGTACACGCGGTTATATCCCTGTTCGTAAAGCTTTTCGTCCGACACTTCCGGGTTGTGGCGGAAGTGAGCTCGTCCGGTGGCTTCGACCAAGCCGTGTGCCATCAAGGCGCCTGTCGAAACGATGGCGTTCACGATGCCGCGATCGATCAGCTCCGTGATGATCAGACCCTGCTTGGCCACCGTCATGGCGCCGGCGAGGGTCATGACCTTGAAGCAGTCCTGGTCGCGCGCCATCGCTTCCAGCACGTCGGCTGCTTCGCCCAGTTGCCGCCCGGTAAAGGCCGTTTTGGCCATGCCTCGCACCAGGTCGTCAATCGAGTGCACCCGCGACAGATCGAGCGGCGCCAGCGGGGTCAGCCGATCCTCGATGGGACTGTGTAAACGCCGTTCAACCCCCAAACCGTCGTGATTGCCATGCTTCAAGGTGGCACCTCCAGCGAGTCCCTACCCGTGATTACTTTACAGTAACCACAAAGCAACAGCTACATCCGGCTCCTTGCGAGCGCAGCCCTTGGCAGCAGGCTGCGAAGCCTCTGATATTCTATGACGTCGAAATTTTGCGGGAGACAATCTTGGCGCTTCAGAATTTCCGCGTCGCGCTGATCCAGATGTCATGCGGCCCGGAGCCCGAGCAAAATCTGCAAAAAGCGCTCGACCGGGTGGGCGAGGCTGCCAGACTCGGCGCCCAGGTCGTTTGTTTGCCTGAGCTTTTTCAGACGCAGTATTTCTGCCAGCGGGAAGACGCTTCCCTGTTTGATTTAGCCGAGCCCATTCCAGGGCCCAGCTCTCCGAAATTGGCTGACGCCGCCCGCAAGCACAAGGTCGTGCTTGTTGCGTCGCTTTTCGAAAAACGCGCTCCCGGCGTGTATCACAACACTGCGGCGGTATTCGACGCCGACGGCGCTCTCCGGGGTATTTACCGCAAGATGCATATCCCAGACGACCCTCTCTACTACGAGAAGTTTTACTTCACTCCCGGTGACCTGGGATTTCGCGCACACGACACTCAGGTGGGCCGCTTGGGAGCGCTGGTATGCTGGGACCAATGGTATCCCGAGGGTGCCCGTCTGACCGCGTTACAAGGGGCAACCCTGCTCCTTTATCCCACCGCGATCGGTTGGCATCCCGCGGAAAAAGTTGAGTTCGGGAAGGCTCAGCACGACGCCTGGCGCACCATCCAGCGCGCTCACGCCATTGCCAACGGTGTATACGTTGGAGCAGTCAACCGTGTCGGATTCGAGACCGGGAACATTCGTGGGAAGTCTGCGCCCGGCCAGGGACTCGAATTTTGGGGCGCGTCGTTCCTGTGCGATCCGTTTGGCACCGTGATCGCTGAGGCTTCTTACGATAAAGAAGAAATCCTCATCGGTGAAGTGAACCTCCGCAAGCTCGAAGAAATCCGCCGCAACTGGCCGTTCCTGCGCGACCGGCGAATCGACAGCTACGCGCCCATTACGAGCCGCCTGCTTGACTAGGAAACCGGTGACTCGCGCACGAATCTCACAGGAAACCGATACACCCTCCGCTCAGGGTTTCCGCATGCCTGCGGAATGGGAACCCCATGCCGCTACTTGGCTCGCATGGCCTCACTACCGCAGTGATTGGCCGGGCAAATTTGAGCCTATTCCCTGGGTCTATGCCGAGATCATTCGTCACCTGGCGAGACATGAGCGTGTCGAACTGATCGTCAACGACGCGACCTCTGAAAAAAGAGCAAAGAAGATCCTGGAGCGAGCCAGCGCCCTCTCAAAAAATGTTCGCTTCCATCGCTGGCCTACCGATCGCGTCTGGACCCGCGATTCCGGTTGCATCTTTGTCACCGAACGCGCAGGGGCAGATGTTCTCGTCGTCACCAAGCACGTAGGGGCAGACGTCCTCGTCTGCCCGGCCGAGCGAAGCTCGGCTGCTTCTGCACTCGCCTTAAAATGGAGCTTCAACGCCTGGGCTAAGTACCCCAACTGGCGACGTGACGAAAAGATCGGCAGCCGGATGGCCAAGGCTGCCCGGGCGACCGAGGTGCGGCCGGTGTTCGGCGACCAGCGCGTGGTGCTCGAAGGCGGATCCATCGACGTCAACGGCAAAGGCGCTCTACTGACCACCGAAGAATGTCTGCTCAGCCTTGAGCAGCAGCGCAACCCCGCCATGGGCCGAGAGGATTACGAGAACGTCTTCCGCGATTATCTGGGAATCAAAACCGTGATCTGGCTGGGCAGCGGCATCGTGGGCGACGACACTCACGGCCACGTCGACGACATCTCCCGCTTCGTTGCCCCCGATACCGTGGTCACGATGGTTGAGAACAATCCCAAAGACCCCAACCATGCTCCCCTGGGAGAAAATCTGCGTCGCCTGCAGGCCGCCAGCGACCAGGACGGCAAGCCCCTGCGGGTCGTCGAACTCCCGATGCCTGGGCCTGTGAGGTTCGAAGGCCGTCGCCTTCCCGCCAGTTACGGAAACTTCTACATCGCGAATGGAATCGTTCTAGTTCCCGTCTTCAACGATCCCAACGATCGCGTCGCGCTCAACATTCTCGCAGGCCTCTTTCCCGGCCGCGAAGTCATCGGCATCTATTCTGGCGATCTGATCTGGGGGTTCGGCACAATGCATTGCATGACACAGCAAGAACCAGCCACATAGCTGTCAGCTATCAGCTCTCAGAAACGGAAAAAAGAATTATCGAGGCCTTCAAGGCAGGGACCATGTGCGTGGTCTTGCTTACTGACAGCTGAGAGCTGACAGCTGAAGGTTACTTCCGGTATTGCGTCGGCTGGGGGCCCTTCTCCAGGGTCTCGCGGTCCCAGATCGCTCCCTCGCGCGTGTAGTTGGCGAGTTCGAAATCCTGAGTCAGCTCCAGAGCGTCGGTGGGACAGGCGTCTTCGCACAGACCGCAGAACATGCAGCGGCTCAAGTCGTAGGTGAAATTAGTTAGTTCTTTGCGGCGGGTCTTCTCGTTTCGTTCGCTGGAGACAACGATCAAGTGCTCTGGGCAGGCCAAGGCGCACAGGTCGCAAGCGATGCAAAGTGTCTCGTTCGTGTCGGGGTTCACGTTAAGGCGTGGCGCTCCGCGATAGCGTTCGGCCACTTGCGGCCGCTGCAAGGGATACTGCTCGGTGTAGATCTCCTTAGGATCCTGGTAGCGGAACGTAACTTTGAGACCCTTCAGCAGATCTACCAGCAGCATTTTGCGAAGCAGAACGGGCATCCCCATAAGTGGTTAGCATAACACTTCCGAAAAAAATGCAGAAGTGACGCGCATCACCATCCATCACCATCACCAAGAGCCAGCGGAAGTAGCTGGATTTTCGCGCCACCCACCTTATCAGAAGCCTAGCCCCGAATTGCGGACCACGGGTCCAGACGGAACTTGCCTACTTGTCCGAACGTACAATCAAGCGGAGGACGTCATGAAGAGCCTGTTGTCTTCTGTTCCGATGCTGGCATGGGTCGCCTTGGCGCTGCCGGCCATCGTCATCTCGTGCAACGTGGTGAGAGCAGTGGTGCTGGAAGTAATTCGAGCCGTCGTCCCTGCTGTGATTCACGCTCTGTACCACTAGCCAATCAGGGCGGACCTCCACAGGGAGTCGTGTCTCTCGCTCTTGCCAGCTACAATCAACTGGCACTGGCAACTAGCCACTGACCGCTGCCCACTGACTACTGCTTTCACCGACGAACTCTGGATGGAAGAAGCGTTGCGCGCTGCCCGGCGCGCCCTTGAGGCTGGTGAGGTCCCGGTAGGCGCAGTCGTGGTGTGCGACGGTCGCGTTGTTGGCCGTGGCTCGAACCGCAATCTCACCGACTCCGATCCCACTGCCCACGCCGAGATCGTCGCCCTGCGCGAGGCCGGTGCCACCGTTGGTAACCACCGTCTCGGCGACTGTGAACTGTTTGCTACAATTGAACCGTGCGCGATGTGTGCGGGCGCGCTGGTGCATGCCCGGCTGAAACGCCTGGTGTACGGTGCAGACGACCCGAAGGCTGGCGCCGTCCATTCAGTGTTGCAGGTAGTGAATTACCCGCAACTTAACCATCGCATGGAAGTTCGTGGGGGTGTCCTAGCCGTCCGCAGCGCAGAGTTGCTGCAGAGTTTTTTTCGACAGCGCCGTGAAGAGAAGAACCGTCGTTAGTCGTGGGTCGTTAGCTTTTGGTGCTGTGAACTGAGAACATTCAGGCGTGGCGGAAAGATAGGCGGCATATATTTCGAGAAGTCACCGGCCACTGACCACTGTTTTGCCGCGGAGAGGTGCGTGAGCGGTTGAAACGATCCGCCTCGAAAGCGGACATACCTTAACGGGTATCGGGGGTTCGAATCCCTCCCTCTCCGCCAGTCCTTTAGACCTGCAGCATTCGAACTCACCTCATTACTCTATGGCGTCATCCTGAGCAGGCATAAGCCGGCGAAGGATCTGGCATGCACTGCCCGGTGTTTGTGTGTGCCCTTCAATCCGACTGCAGTGCGTATGGGCTTCTACACTACGAAGTATTTCGCCGCCGGATGGTGCGCCACAATTGCCGACGTAGACTGTTCCGGATCGAGCAGGAAACCGCCTGTGAGCCTCACTCCCACGGTCTCTTCCGGATGCAGCAGCACAAACAGCTTGGATTGGTCCTCCAAGTTGGGGCATGCCGGATAGCCAAACGAGTAGCGCGACCCGCGATATTTCTGGTGGAACAGATCCCGGATATGCGGAGAGTCGTCGCCCGCGGTTCCGAGGTCTTCGCGCATCTTTTTGTGGTGATATTCGGCAAGAGCCTCGGCGGTTTCCACACTCAGCCCGTGCAGATAGAGATACTTGGTGTACTCGCCGCCCTCAAAGAGCTTTTGTGTTTCAATCGAAGCTTTCGGCCCAATCGTGACCAGCGACAGCCCCAGCACATCCATCTTCCCCGACTTTTTAGGTGCGAAGAAATCCGAGATGCATAGCCGTCGCCCTTCTTTTTGTCGTGGGAAGGTGAAGCGCAGCAACTCTTGCCGAGCTTCCCTCGGCCCGGACGGGCGAGGGCGCCCGTCCCCACACGGGCCGGGCTCATACACAATCAGATCATTCCCTTCGCTCTGGCAAGGGAAATATCCATACACGACTTTGGGCTCAAACAATCCGCCGGCCATCACTTCTTCTTCCAATTGCTTCTTGATCGGTCGGAACTTCTGCTCCACCAGCCGAACGTAGTCCTCCTGCGAAGCCGTCTTCAGCTGCCACTGATTCTTAAATAGCGCCGTGTCATTGATGTACGGGAAGATTTCCCGCAAGTCGTAATCTTTGCGCACCTGCACACCCCAGAACGGCGGCGTCGGAATATTTGGAGCATCGCCAACCACAGCGCTTCGTTCCGCGAAGACCGGGCCGGTCTCCTCGTCCGCCGCTGTCGCCTTGGCGTATTCCTTTACGGTTTTGCCCTCCTGTAGCCGCTTTCGGCGCTGGCCATCGGAAGATGTCAAGTCCTCCATGATGTGCAGCCCTGCGAAAGCGTCATCCGCGTAAAAGACCCCCGACTTGTACTCCCGTCTCAAATCATCTTCGACATACTTGCGCGTGAGTGCCGCGCCACCACAGATCACTGGAAATTCCAGTTGCAGACGGTGCAGGTCCTGCAACACGTACTTCATCTCCAACGTGGATTTGACCAAGAGTCCACTCAGCCCGATGGCGTCTGCGTTCTGTTCCTGCGCGGCCCTAATAATCGTGTCTGCCGGCTGCTTAATCCCCAAGTTCACCACCCGATAGCCGTTGTTGCTCAGGATGATGTCCACCAGGTTCTTACCAATGTCGTGTACATCTCCTTTAACCGTTGCCAGCACGATAGTGCCCTTCTGCGAACCGGTCTTCTTCTCCATCTTCGGCTCAAGATAGGCCACCGCTTGCTTCATCACCCCGGCAGAATCGAGTACCGAAGGCAGCTGCATCTTGCGCGCGCCGAACAACTCGCCCACCGTGCGCATCCCGTCCAGCAGCACCGTATTGATCAGATCGAGTGGCGTGTACTGCCGCAACGCTTCTTCCAGCAGCTGTTCAAGCGTCTTTTTCTGCGCGCCTTCGCCGACCGACTTCTCCCCGTTGATGATGGCAAATTTCAGCTTGTCATCCACCGAGAGCGTCTCGATGGGTGCCGTTGTCGACGCCTGCGGTTTGCCCTCCCTCCCGGCAAAATGCTGCATGTACCTCTGAAGGGGATCGCCGTTCGACTCGTCGCGGAAAATCAGCTTGCGAGCGAGTTCAATCTCCTCCTTAGGAATCTTGTACAAAGGGTAGATTTTAGTGTAGTTAACAATGGCCATGTCGAGGCCGTTGTTGACTGCCTCGTGCATGAACACGCTGTTCAGCACGCGCCTGGGATAGGCGTCTAAGCCGAAAGATATATTGCTGACCCCTAGAATTGTCTTCACTTCGGGCAGTTGTTCCTTAATGGCTTTCACCGCCTTGAGCGTTTCGATGCCCGCCGTCCGGTATTCTTCCTGCCCAGTCGAGATCGGCAGAGTGAGCGCGTCGAAAATCAAGTCCACCGGCCGGATTCCGTATTTCTTCGTAGCCAGATCAAAGATCCGCCTGGCAATGGCAACTTTCTTCTCGGCCGTTAGCGCCATGCCTTGTTCGTCGATGGTCAAGGCGATCACCGCCGCACCGAACTGCTTGGCCATGGGCAGGACTTTGGATGTTCGTTTTTCGCCATCCTCCAGGTTGATTGAGTTGATAATGGCCTTGCCGGGAATACGCTTGAGGGCCTCTTCCACCACGTCCGCCTCAGTGGAGTCCACGAGAATAGGCGCCGGCACCCGGGTAGCAATCTTTTCCAGGATCGAGGTGATGTAATCCTTCTCGTCTTCGCCCACGATGGCGCAGCACAGATCCAGCATGTGCGAGCCATCGTTCACCAACCTCTTCGCAAGCGCCAGGATGTCGTCGTGTTTCTTTCCTCTAACCAGGTTGCGGAAATGCTCTACCCGGGTGGTGGTGTTCATTTCCTCGGCCACGATGAGCGGCTTGGGATCGAGATCGAGCGGCATCGACGTGTAGGCGCTGGAAGCCGCCGCAATCGGTTTAACGTCCCGCTTTGCTGGTTCCAGCCCAGCAACCGTATCCACTACGGCCTTGAGATGTTCGGGTGTTGTCCCGCAGCAGCCACCCACAACGCGCACGCCATAGTCCGCAATAAAGTGCTTGTGGAACTCAGCCAACTCCTGCGGCTTGAGCTTGTAGACGGCACGCCCGCCGACGTTTTCCGGCAGGCCAGCATTGGGCAGCACGGAAATGTTCTTGGTTGAATTGACACTGAGATACCGAACCGCATCGTTCATCTCGAGCGGCCCAGTCGCGCAGTTCATGCCGAGAACGTCGATGTCAAACGGCTCGAGCGCCGTTAGGGCAGCGCCAATTTCTGTACCCAGCAGCATTGTGCCTGTAGCTTCCAGGGTCACTTGAACAGTCACTGGGAGCCGCTTCCCTGCCTTCTGCATGGCGTCGAAGATTCCCACAACGGCGGCCTTGGCTTGCAGCAGATCCTGGCAGGTTTCGATCAGCAGCACATCCACGCCGCCCTCGACCAGCGCCAGAGCCTGCTCCTCGTACGCGGCAGCCATGTCATCGAACTTGATGTGTCCAAGAGAAGGCAGCTTGGTGGTGGGCCCGATCGATCCGGCGACAAAACGCGGCTTGTCTTTCGTCGAAAACTGCTGGGCAACTTCGCGCGCGATCCGGGCCGCCGCAATGTTCAGTTCGGCAACCTTGTCCTGCAGCTCGTACTCGGCCAGCACCACGCGGCTAGCCCCAAACGTGTCCGTCTCGACTACATCGCAACCGACTGAGAGGAAGGATGCGTGGATGTCCTTAATGATATCGGGACGGCTCAGGACCAGAATCTCGTTGCATCCCTCTTTCCCCCAGAAATCGTCAACACTCGGGTTACGGAACTGGATGTTCGTTCCCATGGCGCCGTCGTAGATTACGACGCGCTCCTCTACGGTATTGAGGAAGTCAGACATCGATTCGTCGTTGGTCGTTGGCCTTGGTCTTTGGTCGTTGGCCCAAAACAGTGTTATGCCGTGATTGCAAAGGACCAATGACCAACGACTTAACACCGCCTCCATGCACAAACGCCGGCCCGCTGCGGGACCGGCGCTAGTCTTTTTGGACGGTTCTGTTGAAGTCTTACTCTCCCGGCGCAATCACCGCTGGCGCTCCGCCTTCTACCTCGGCTCGATTAAATACGGCATTGGCTCCCAAATGCGCCGGCCTGGGGGCCAACAACTGCTCTTTGCGATAAATCAGATTGCTCGCGTTAAACGTTGCCAGCTCAAAACCGTGTCCATGCGTGATGGCGTCCGTTGGGCACGCCTCCACACAGTAGCCGCAGAAAATACACCGATTGTAGTCGATGTTATAAACCTTGGCGTAACGCTCGGCGCCGCTCACCCGGTGCTCAGCGGTGTTCTCTGCCGCCTCGATGTAAATGCAATTGGACGGACAAGCGGCCGCACACAGAAAGCAGGCCACACATTTTTCCAGTCCACTCTCGTCCCGCTGCAAAACGTGCACGCCGCGGTATCGTTCCTGGAACTTGGCGCCCTTCAAAGGCCCCGGCCCCTTGGGATAGTTCTCCACAATAGTGGGCCGGAACATCTCCCGGAAGGTCACTGACATTCCCTTGGCAATAGCCGCTATGTCTTTCAGGATGGGCATGGATCAAAGTATGAGTATACCGAAAAGACAGAGCGTCTCACCTGGCGCAACCACAGTGTCTCCACCGCGTATGTTGAGAAAACCGGATCAGCGGTCATCAACACCATATCCTCGCTGCGGGCTTGGGCGATAAGCATGCGGTCGACGGGATCCTGGTGATGAGCAGGCAACTCGCTGACTGCCAAGGCGTGGAAGTGGGTGATCACCAGCGGGCGAATACCTTCAACACTCAGCCTTTTCGGAACGTAGCTGGCCGCCGGTTCCGGTAGCTTCCCTACTGCCGCCTTGGCCCCATTTCCCAGGAACTGGCCGCGAAATCCAGAGCCTGCTGGTTGAGCTTATGAAGCGCTCCCTGGCTCCCCAGAAAGACAAACGTATCGAGCAAGTACCTCATCGTCGACGGCTTCGTTTCTCGGCCTTTTTCGGCTTTGGATTCTATCCCAAAAATCCCGCCAGCACGCCAGGTGGAAGGGGAGCATCAAAATCATCTGCAATTTTGATCAGGCCCGTGTCCCTGCCCAGTTTGCGTTTGCCATGGACGGACTCCACAGGTACCAGCCGAGCTACTGGCACTCCAGCATTCGCGATGGTGATCCCTTCGCCGCCGGCAACGCGCTGGAGCAACCGGGAGAGGTGAGTCTTGGCCTGATGGATATCCACTTCATCTGATCTTCAGCACGAATCGACGCCGACCGTCCATCACATCGGAGATCAAGAATGATTTATGCGCATATTTAGGCGGCATCATTCGTGAACTGAACGGAGTCGCTCTGAGGGTCCATGGCACGGCAGACCACATGCACCTGCTGGTTCGGGTCCCGGCTCCGCGTTCAATATCAGAAATGGCCCGCGTCCTGAAGACAAATTCATCCCGCTGGATTCACGAGAAGTGGCCTGAGCACAAAGAGTTTTCCTGGCAAACTGGTTCCGGAGCTTTCAGTGTGAGCACGTCTAACATCGCAGCGGTCACCAAATACGTTGCAGAACATGAGGAACACCATAAGACAAGATCATTCCAGGACGAATTTATCGCCTTCCTGCGGAAAAACGGGATTGTGTATGATGAGAGGTACATCTGGGACTAACTCTTTCGCCCGTACCCGGCTGATCAGAAGGTTGCGAATTGACCCATGGCCTGCGCCATGGGCTTTATTCTTGCGCCGCTGCGCGGCTTGTGAAACGAAAACTGCCTGTCCTGCTTCAATCACCCAGCCCCAATTCCTTCCACTTCTTGTCCACCAGCGCTTTGGTCTTGGCATCCATGACGATCTCGTCGGGCCAGGGACGTGCAAAACCTTCGCTGGACCACTTGCGCGTCGCGTCAATTCCCATCTTCGACCCGTAATCGGGCAGGCGCGAGGAGTGATCAAGCGAGTCCACCGGGCCGAACGTGAACTGGATATCCCGCTCTGGATCGATGTGATTCAGAGCCTTCAACGTAACCTCGCCCACATCCTGCACCTTCACGTCTTCGTCCACCACGATGATGCACTTGGTGAACATGGCCTGACCCAGGGACCAGATCGCATTCATTACCTTGCGCGCCTGTCCCGGATAAGACTTCCTGATAGAAACAATCATCAGGTTGTGGAAGATGCCCTCGAGCGGAAGGTTGATATCCACAAGTTCCGGGATCGTGAGCTTCATCAAAGGTAGAAAGATCCGTTCCACGGCCTTGCCCATCCAACCATCTTCCATGGGAGGCTTACCGACAATGGTTGTCGCATAGATGGGATCCTTGCGATGCGTGATGCAGGAGACGTGGAAGACTGGGTACTGATCCTCTAGCGAGTAAAACCCGGTGTGATCTCCAAAAGGCCCTTCCGTGCGCAACTCGTCGAGGTGAACGTGTCCTTCCAGAACGATTTCAGCTGAGGCCGGAACCTCCAGATCCACCGTCTCGCATTTGACCAATTCCACAGGCTTCAGCCGCAAGAATCCGGCAATCAGGTATTCCTCTACATCGGGCGGTGCGGGAACGATCGCTGAAAACGTAATTGCCGGATCGGTTCCGATCGCGACCGCGACTTCCATCTTGCCAGACGGCATCCCCCCTTCGGGCAGGCGCGCGCCGCCGGAAGTTCGAGCCATGATATCGACCGCGGTAGACGATCCCGCCGGATTGCCGGAAGCGGCCGCCGCCCTCAGAGCCTCGCGGTAATGCTCTGCCCCAATTTTCTGCCGTTGCCAATGCATGCCTGCGGTCTTTTCCTCGTAAACCTGCATGCGGTACATGCCGACATTGCGCTTGCCAGTCTTCGGGTCACGCGTCACGACGCACGGCAGAGTGATGAATCGCCCGGCGTCTTTGGGCCAGCACTGCAGAACGGGAAAATAAAGCAAAGAGAAGTTGTCCCGTCGAATGACTTCTTTGCAAGGCCCCGTCGCCACCGTTTTCGGAAAAAACTTGCCCATCTCGGCCAACATGGGCAGCATTTTCACCTTGTCGAGAAATCCCTGGGGCGACTTCACATCCATGAAGCCGCGGATACGCTCAGCAACCTCATCCAGCGAATCCACGCCGAGTGCGAGATTCATGCGTCGCGCCGAGCCGAATTGGTTGATCAGCACCTGCGCCCCGGGATGGCCTTTAATATTCTGAAACAGGAGAGCAGCCCCGCCGAGCGCTCCGTCTTTTTTCGAACGGCTCTTGCTGACCCGGTCGGCGATCTCGGTGACTTCGAGAATCGGATCCACTTCTGTGCGGATTTTCTTCAGCTCGCCAGCGCGGTCAAGGGCGGCAATCCATTCCCGCAGATCGTCGTAGGCCAACGCTCCTCCCCTTACGAAACGTCCGATTATACGGCAGCAAAAGCATTTCACCGCAGAGCGCGCCGAGAACGCCCACAGATTCCAAAATTCGTCGAAGCATGCCCGGCAGGCCAACGACGTTCGCTTTGTAATACTTTTGTATTCACTCTATTGGTCACTGCTAGTCAGGGCTTATGCCAGCTACGATTTCGTCGTCAACTTTCAGCTTCGTAACTTGAAACAAAATTATGGAGACTCACCCCAAAGGAACGCATGCCCGTTTGCTGCTTAGTTCGGTCTTCGGTCCTTATGCGCAGGACGATGAATTTGGCAGCCGCTCCATCAATCCCATGGAGCTCTATCACAACCAGGTCACTCGCGCCCAAGGCAGCTTCTCCCTGCGCATGTTCCATCGCTCCTGGGGCATCATGATGATCCAGGCCAACATCTCGGCGCCTTGCACCGTGCTGGATTTCCCTACCCGCGAGGGCTTTGCCCGCGAACTGACACACAACCACTACGACATCGTTGGGATTTCTTCGATCATCGTGAATGTCAGCAAGGTCACGGAAATGTGTCGCATGGTGCGAGAGCTATCGCCGCACTCGACCATCGTGATAGGCGGTCATGTAACCGCCATTCCCGGAATAGAGAACATGATCGATGCCGACCACATCGTGGGTGGAGAAGGCATTGCCTGGATGCGCCGCTACCTGGGAGCAGACGAGCACGCTCCCATTCGCCACCCAGCAATTGTTTCCGGGCTGAACACTCGAATCATGGGGCTGCGCTTGCCCGAGCGCAAAGGCGGCACCGCGGCCACCATCATTCCCTCCGTAGGCTGTCCCATGGGCTGCAATTTCTGTACAACGTCGGCTTTCTTCGGCGGTAAGGGCAAATTCGTGAACTTTTACGAAAGCGGAGACGAGCTGTTTGACGTGATGTGCCAGTTGGAGTCCCAGCTCAAAGTCCAATCCTTCTTTGTCATGGACGAAAATTTCCTCCTTCATCGCCCACGGGCGATGCGTCTGCTCGAGCGTATGAAGGAAGCCGGCAAGAGCTGGGAGCTCTCCGTCTTTGCTTCCGCCAACGCGATTCGCAAATACACCATGCAGGAACTCGTGGAACTAGGTGTCACCTGGTTGTGGATGGGACTGGAATCGCCGAAATCTAACTACAGCAAGTTGCACGGCGCCGATACCCGCCAGCTCACGAGGGAGCTGCGCGAACATGGCATTCGCGTGCAAGGCTCCACAATCATCGGCTTGGAACATCACACTCCCGAGAACATTCAAGCGGAGATCGAGTACGCCATCGCCCACCAGACCGACTTCCACCAGTTCATGCTCTACACGCCTGTACCGGGCACGCCCCTCTATAAAGAAATGGCGGAGCAGGGCCGCATGCTAGAAGGCATTGACCTCGCCGACGTTCATGGCCAATTCAAATTCAATTTCCGCCACGCCGCCATCTCTCGCGACGATTCCAAGCGCTTTCTCGACTGGGCCTTCTGGCGCGATTTCGAACGCAATGGCCCGAGCCTCTATCGCATGACGGAAACCATGCTCCAAGGGTGGAAGCGCTACAAGGAATATCCCGATCCCCGGGTTCGCGAGCGTTTCGCCAGAGAGATGACCAAAGTCCGCACCGGATATAACGCGGCGCCTTGGGCAATGGAACGGCAATTCCGCAAAGTGAACCGGAGCATGAGCGAGCAGATTCATCTCCTGCGTCAGGAAGTAAACCGGGAATTCGGCATCGCCGCCCGTGTAACCTCCAGGCTCCTCGGACCGGTTCTGCTGTGGACCACCCGCCGGGAAGAGAAACGCCTTGCTGCCGGCAAGACTTACGAGCCGCCTACCATCATCGATCGCACCAACTGGGCCTCAGCTTAAGCTAACCGCAGAGTACGCTGAGGACATTTATTTCTTGTTTCTCTGCGTACTCTGCGTACTCTGCGGTTAATCTTTATTCTTTGAGATAAATTCCAGCATCCAATCATCTATCATTGTTGCGAGGGGTGAGGATGACACGGCGCGTGGTTGTCACCGGCATGGGGACGGTCAGTCCCAACGGTGTGGGCAATCGGGCATTCTCGGAGGCGGCGCTGGCTGGCCGCAGTGGCGTACGCCGCATCTCATGTTTCGATCCCAGCGAAATCCCGGTGCAGATCGCGGGTGAAGTCCGCGACTTTGACGAGCTCGCCTTGGTGGAAAAACGCGACAGAAAGCACGTCTCGCGAGTGCTGCCCCTGGCACTGGCGGCCGCTTCGGAAGCACTCAGCACGGCTGGTCTTGATCCCGCTTCCCTCCCGCTCGAAACCAGGCGCCGCTTTGGCGTCATTATCGGCTCGGGCGGCGGCGCTCAGGAATTCACCGAGGAGCAATACCGCCTGTTCTTCCAGCAAAAATACAAGCAGATGAGCCTGTTCTGCGTTCCCACTGGAGTCATGGGGACCCTCTCCAGCGAATTGAGCACGCGCTTTGGCCTGCGCGGCCCCAGCCATGTGATTACGACCGGCTGCACTTCCTCGACAGATGCCATCGGCTATTCCCTGCGCCAGATTCAATCCGGCCGCATTGACATGGCCCTCACCGGCGGCGCCGATGCTCCCATCGCTCTTGGCATCGTGAAGGGCTTCATCCTGATGAAAATCCTGACCGACTCCTGGAATCACGCTCCCGAACGCGGCTCACGTCCTTTCTCGGTTAACCGCGACGGCTTTGTCCTGGCGGAGGGTGCATGGATGTTCATCGTAGAAGAATACGAACGCGCGCGCGCTCGCGGAGCAAATATACTGGCGGACGTTTGCGGCTACGGTTCAACCTGCGAGGCTTTCCATCGTGTGCGCCTGCAGGAATGCGGAGAGGAGCCGGCACGGGCGATTGCTCTGGCGATGAAGGAGGCAGGAATCGGCTCACAGGACGTCCACTATGTGAACCTGCATGGAACGTCCACCCAGCTAAACGATCGCATAGAGACCCGGGCCCTGAAGCTTGCTTTGGGCGAGCATGCCGCCGACGTCCCGATGTCGGCGCTCAAGTCACAAATCGGCCACCCGCAAGGGGCCTGCGGCGCCGCCGGTGTCTCAGCCACGCTCGTAGCTATGCAGCATAGCCAGATTCCCCCGACCATTAACTTGGATGCGCCCGATCCGGAATGTGATCTCGATTACGTTCCCGATGCCGGCCGCAAGGTTGCCGTCAAGCATGCCATCTGCAATTGCATTGCATTTGGATCAAAGAATTCGGCCCTGGTGCTGAGAAAAGTCGCTTAAGGCGCCACGGATTCTCACGGATTTGATCCGTGCAATCTGTGGCTGCTTTTAAAAAAGCTTCATCACAACCTGCTCGATCCTGGGCCAGGCCGCGGAGCGTGGATCAATCAGCTCGAAATGGCCTGCCTTCTCTATTTCCAGCAGGTGTATATCTTCTCCCTGCTTCTTTTTCTTCTCGTAGTATTTCCGGCTGAAATGGGGCGGGACAATGTCGTCCACATTCCCGTGAATGACACACTGCCTCGCTTTCGAGATGCCCAGCCGCATGGGATCAGCTTCCGCATAGTGCTCCGGCACCTGCTCGGGCGGCCCGCCCAGAAATTCGACAACTGCATTGTTACTCAGGTGCAGTTCCCACGCCTGCTGCAGGTCGATAACTCCCGCCAACGAAACCACGCTTCTAACCGAGGCCTCGTGCCCTGCCAGGCAGAGCACCAACTGACCGCCCGCAGAGTGGCCCATGACAACGATCCTCTCCGGATCAAGGCCGTAATGCTTCGGAATCTGCGGGATGAAACGGTAACCATTCCGAACATCTTCAAACGTCCCGGGCCAACCGCCGCCTGCGTCGCCGACGCGCCGGTACTCAAGATTCCAAGTGGCCACGCCCTTTGCTGTCAGGGCGGAACAAAGATGTCCCGCATGGGCGAGGTCATACTTGTTTCGCCAATATCCGCCATGAATATTCATGACGACGAGATATGGCCCTTTGCCCTTAGGCAGGCGCAAATCGCCGAATTGATTCGGATCGCCTCCATAAGCAATACGAACGTCAGCCGGCGGTGGCGGAAGGGTCAAAATTTCATCGGAAAGCATGCGGCAGGAATTATAGGCTTGCTAGTAGAGACGCGGCTTGCCGCGGCGACTTCGGGAGATCTTCTTGGCGCGATCGGCGATCTCGGCGGTGAATTTCACGCGAAGCAGCGCCGAGAATACCCTTGCAACCCTACTTCTCTTTGAGCTTGAGTTTCCCCTTGTTCTCTTCAAGAAATTCGCGAAGTCTATTGGAGGCTTCCAGCAGGCGCGTCCACTGCTCATAGTAGAGGGTGACCGGAAAACGTCCCAGCCCGTAAACACTTACCCCGCCCTTCTCGCTGACTCGAAATTCGAGGCTTCCTGTGCGGCGCGTGGCCCCCTGCTTTTCCAGTTCTGCCAAGCGGGCTTTCAGTTCTTCATAAGTCGGTTCCGGCATACGGTCACCTCATAAGGATGGCATTATTTTCCATCCATCATATTGTCAGAAGCCAGAGTTCGTCGAGCCAACAACCTCGGCGGTGGAAACTACATCCCGAACAGATTCCGTTCGAATTTAGCGTAACCGTGTTCTTGTGCCCACAGATCAAGCGGAACCGATGCGATCTCGTCGACAACCGGTTCTGCCAGCCCGTTCTTGGTAAGGTCGATGCCCTTCAGGTAGCTCTTGCATGTGTCACAGCACTCGACGCGTATGTAGTCGAATCCTTCGGCGGTATACACCGGAAGTTTGGCATTGTTCTCCTCACCGCATCCGGGGCAGACAATCCGGCGAAAATCCCATTCCGCCAGGCAGAAGGAGCACATTAATGATCGTCGCGACCCGTCTCCTTGCTGACGCAGCACGCCCAGTCCTGGTTTGCGATTGCAGAAAGGACAAATTGAGTGGCTGTATCCGTTCCACTGCATGGCCGAGCGGGTGCGGACAAATTCCGCGTAGGGCTGAAGAAACGCTCGTCCCAGAAATATCTGCGCCTCCGGGTCGCTAGATTCTGCCACTGACCAGCAACGATCCAGCAACTTTGACCGGTTGGCAGGGCTCTCGCCGTGCACCTCACGGGCCGATTCAGCCAACCGCGTTGGCCCTTTGGCTTCCACCAGTTTCAGGAAAGATTCAAAGCTGCCCTTGAGCTCGTCCAGTTCTGGTGGACCTGGCAGGGTGCGCTGGGAGTGGCTGGTTTTGCGATCGGACGACACTTCCAATCGCTGGTACAGTTCTTCCTGGAAGCGTGCAATCTGGACATAGAAGCCCAGGATCTCCGCCGCGAATGCGTGCTTGGATGCTAACGCTTGTGCGCGCTGCGCACGCTGCTGCCAGGGATTTTTCGCCATGCTCGGAATTATCGGCCTAGGAAAGTCAGGACGCAATGTCCGGAAGCCTGAGAAGCCGTTTTGCTGAACCAAGAGGGAGGCCTTCAGGTCTTGGCCGAGACCTGACACCTTATACCCGACACCTGAGACCTGCACTACCATGCTACTACCATTCACTACCATCCCCTGCGTTGACTGTCGCCAGCCGCAGAGGGTATAGTTTCACTCCTCCTTTTGGGGCAGTGCAGAAAATCGGCCGTCTCGGTACGAGTCTGCGACGGTCGCAACCAGCAACCTCCGTTTCTTCCCGGTACGTCGACTCACGGAGGGCGACTATGGAGTTTTCGCGAAGAACTTTCCTCAAAGGCACTCTCGTGGGAGGTGTAGGTCTGTCCGCCTTAGGATTCGACCTCACTCCCGTCTACGCTCAAACCCAAAGCCTAAAAATCTCCCGAGCCACTGAAACACGTAGCACCTGCCCGTACTGTTCGGTCAGCTGTGGCGTCATCATCTACACCCTGGGAGACAAGGCCAAAAACGCGATCCCGCAGGTAGTGCACGTCGAAGGTGATCCCGATCACCCCATCAATCGCGGCACGCTCTGCCCGAAAGGTTCTTCCCTCGAGCAGGACATTTTGAACGACCGCCGGTTGCTGAAACCGCAGGTACGTCGTCCAGGCTCTGACCACTGGGAAGACATCTCCTGGGACGACGCGTACAACGAGATTGCACAGAAGGTGAAGAAGACCCGCGACGACACCTTCCTCGAGAAGGATGCCGCTGGGCATACTGTCAACCGCTGCGAAGGGATGGCCTTCACCGGCGGCTGCACCGACACCAACGAGTTCAACTATCTGGTCGTCAAGACCATGCGCAGCCTGGGGGTCTGCTACCTGGAAAACCAGGCCCGGGTTTGACACGGCCCCACGGTCTCCAGTTTGGGGCCAACATTCGGACGCGGGGCGATGACCAATGGCTGGATCGACATCAAGAACACCGACATGATGTTGATCATGGGTGGCAATCCGGCGGAAAACCACCCGTGCGGTTTCAAATGGCCTATCGAGGCCAAGCTGCATCGCAATGCCAAGATGATCGTGGTGGACCCGCGCCTGACGCGCACCGCCGCGACTGCCGATCTCTACCTCCAGATTCGCGCTGGTGCCGACATCGCTTTCCTCGGCGGCTTGATCAACTACGCCATCCAGAACAACCGCATCGCGCACGATTATCTCGTCGACTACACCAACGCAGCCTTCGTGATCAAAGACGGCTTTAAGCTGCCCGAGGACGGCCTCTATTCCGGCTTCGACCCGGAAAAGAAAACTTACGACAAGGCCACCTGGAACTACGAAGAGGGTGGCGACCTGACCGGCAAAGCTGCTGCAGCGACAGCCGCAGCGGGCGCTGCGGCACGCAAGGCGCACACCAGCGACACCCTCGGAGGCCAAGGGCATCAGGCCGGTGTCCCAGCCGGAGCAAAGAGTACAGGCGGAACGCCGCCTCCCCCAATGCTTCCACCGAAGGTCGCTTATGATCTATCGTTGCAGCATCCACGCTGCGTATTTCAGCTTCTTAAACAGCAGTATTCGCGCTACACGCCTGAAATGGTGGAGCGCATCACCGGCATTCCCAAGGATCAGTTCCTGAAAGCGGCTGACCTGTACACCTCGGTTCGTAAAGACGGCGACATGAAGAAAGTCGCCACCATCATCTACGCCGTCGGCTGGACTCAGCACAGCTTTGGCACTCAGATCATCCGCACTGCAGCCATGCTGCAGCTGCTGATGGGGAACGTGGGACGCGCCGGTGGCGGCGTCAACGCCCTGCGTGGCCATTCCAATATCCAAGGCGCCACCGACATGGCGGGCGTTTTCGACATCCTCCCCGGCTATCTGAAGATGCCAAACCCCGCCGACACAGACTTTGCCGCCTACTTGAAGCGAATCACCCCAACGGCTTCGAAACCCGATGCCTGGGATTCCTTCAACTATTGGTCCAACACGCCCAAGTTTGCGGTTTCGTTCCTCAAGGCAATGTACGGCCCAGCGGCGACGAAACAGAACGCCTGGGCTTTCCACTACCTGCCCAAGATTGACCGCAACTATTCCTGGGTCAACATCTGGAACGACATGTACGAAGGCAAAGTGAAAGGCCTGTTCGCCTTTGGCATGAACGGCGTGATGATCGGTCCGGATTCCGAAAAGAACATAGCCGCGCTGAAGAAGGCTGACTGGCTGGTGGTCTGCGAAATCTATCCGGACGAAACCAGCGAGTTCTGGAAGGCGCCCGGCATCTCGACCGAGGACATGAAGAAGATCAATACCACCGTCTATCGCTTGCCCGGAGCCGGTTTTGCCGAAAAGGACGGAACCTTTGTAAATTCCGCTCGCTGGCTGCAATGGAAGAATGTCGCGTTACCTCCGCCGGGAGATGCAAAGGTGGACCAGGAAATTCTAGCTACCATCTTCCTGAGAGTTCGTGAACTCTACCAGAAGGAAGGCGGGAAATTCCCCGACCCGATCCTCAACGCTTCCTGGACCTACACGGATCAGAAAAATCCCTCGCTGGCTGAAGTCGCCAAGGAGATCAACGGCAAGGCGCTTGCCGACATCACCGATCCCAAGACCAATCAGGTAATCAAGGCGGGCCAGCAGCTGCCGGGCTTCGCCATGCTGAAGGATGATGGCACCACAATGTCCGGTAACTGGCTCTATTGCGGTTCCTGGACCGAAGCCGGAGCTATGATTCAGCGGCGCGGCACAGATGACCCCTCCGGTTTGGGCATCTACCCGAACTGGGCCTGGTCGTGGCCCATGAACCGCCGCGTCATGTACAACCGTGCTTCCTGCAATCTCGATGGTAAGCCGTGGGATCCTTCGCGGCGGCAGGTTTGGTGGGATGAGGCCAAGCAGTCCTGGGTCGGCAACGATGTCCCCGACTTCAAGCCTGACTCCAGTCCCAAGGACCACATGGGTCCATTCATCATGAACCCCGAGGGTGTGGGTCGGCTCTTTGTCCCGCTGGGCGCCATGGCCGATGGACCCTTCCCCGAGTACTACGAGCCCATCGAAAGCCCGATTGCCAATCCGCTACACCCCAACCAGAACAGCAATCCGGTAGTGAAGAAGTACAAAACCGACTTGGATAAGTACGGCACGGTGGATCAGGGCTACAACGTCATCTGCACCACCTACCGCCTGACCGAGCACTACCACTACTGGACCAAGAACAACCCCATGAATGTCCAACTCGTGCCGGAACCGTTCATAGAAATTCCAAAAGAGTTGGCGGACATGAAAGGCATTCGCGGCGGCGATAAAGTCAAGGTCACAAGCGCACGCAGCACCTATATCGCCAAGGCCATGGTGACTCGCCGCATCCGGCCAATGAAGATCGACGGCAAAGAAACCTTCCAAATAGGAATCCCGATTCACTGGGGATTCCGCGGCATTGCCGAGGACGAAGACAAGACGGCCAAGTCCTTGGCCAACCAACTAACCCCGACCGTGATTGACCCGAACGCATTCACGCCGGAATTTAAAGGCTTCCTCGTGAAGCTCGAGAAAGCCTAGAAAGGGTGGGACGAAGATGAGCGACCGCAGGACGCTTCAGATCAAACAGATCTCGGCCCACCCCGGGCCGATACCCGGCGAAGGCGTACAGCGCGACCTGGAAGTCTGCAAGCTGGTAGATACCACCACCTGCATCGGCTGCAAGGCTTGCGAGGTGGCGTGTGTCGAGTGGAACGATATGCCGTTCACTCCGACCACCTTCGACAACACTTACCAGACCATGCCGGAAACGGCGTGGAGCTTTTGGAATCTCATCAAGTTCAACGAGCACGAGCGCGAAGACGGCACCATCCAATGGCTGATGCGCAAGGACCAGTGCATGCACTGCGCCGATCCCGGCTGCTTGCGCGCCTGTCCTGCTGACGGCGCGATCGTGCAGTACTCCAATGGAATCGTGGACTTCAACCAGGAGAACTGCATTGGCTGCGAGTTCTGCGTCTCCGGTTGCCCGTTCAACATACCGAAGTTCAACCAGACCACAAAAAAGGTCTACAAATGCACGCTCTGCTCCGATCGTGTGGGCCAAGGGTTGGAGCCGGCTTGCATCAAGGCGTGTCCCACGGGCTGCCTGAAGTTCGGCAGCAAGGAAGACATGAAGTTCATCGCCGAGGAGCGCTCCAAGCAACTCCGCGAACACTTCGGATATAAGGACGCCGGCGTTTACGATCCTCAATCCATCGGCGGCACACACGTGATTTACGTGCTGCATGATGCCACCCGGCCTGAACTCTACGGGGGATTGCCCAAGGACCCGCAAATTCCCTGGAGCTACACCGTCTGGAAGTGGCTGGCTAAGCCGGTCCTGGGAACGTTGGCGCTCTTTGGCTTGTTGGGTGTATGCCTGCACTATGTGACCGTTGGTCCGCGTAAACCTCAGCCCGAGCCACCGAGGAAGGAGAGATAACATGGCAACCGCGGTTGACCGTTTCGACGATAAAGGCCGTGGTCTGTTCGACCGCATCGGCACCAACGACGTTTACCAAGGCGAACTTCTCCGCCACCGTCCGTACACCCGCGTCCTGCACTGGATGGTGGCACTCTTCTTCTTCCTCGCCCTGTTCTCCGGCTTCGGGATCTACTTGCCCTGGCTCTTCCGCTGGTTCACTCCCATCTTCGGCGGTGGAGCCTTGGCTCGTTCCATGCATCCCTGGTTTGGTGTGGCCTTCTGCTTCTTTTTTGGATTGCAGGTCCTTAACTGGCTGGAGGCGATGAGATGGACCAAGGTAGACTCGGAGTGGATCCGCGGCCTAAGAAATCAGGTCTTGAAACCGGAAAAGCTCGAGCCACCGGAAACCGGATTCTTCAACGGCGGTCAGAAGGTGCAGTTCTGGGAGATTCTGATCGGTTCAGTGGTTTTCCTGGTTACGGGGATCATACTGTGGGTGGGAGCCCCTACGTTCGGCCCTACTCTCGGCCGCATCATCGTTGCCATCAGCTACGTCTTGCACGACATTTCCGCGCTGATCATGTTGTTTGGGATTTTCATTCACCTGTATCTGAGCACGTTTGGCGAGCCCGGAACCTTCCACTCCATGACCCGTGGCTCAGTCTCAGAAGCCTGGGCGTGGACTTTCCATCCCGCCTGGTACAAGCAGGTTACCAGCCGTGACCCTCGCCAGGCACACGAGGAAGCCCGCCGGCAAATGGAAACGGGCCCCAGGTAGGCACGGTTTGCACCCGGTAAAGTACCGGATACTATCGTAATACGATATAGTTGCTATCTCTCCTCATCCCGGGGTATACTCCTGCCCAAGACAAGGGGGTGAGGGATGGTTCCATTCGATCCGACAATTCTGCTCGCCTGTTGGATCCCCTTGGCAGGTTTGCTGCTGGCTCTTTGCATCGGCCCTGAGCCCGAGGATGATTGCTGCGAAGACCCCACTCCCTCCTCTCGGGCCAATGAGCTTGAATGAATTAGGCAGGATTCGAACTATTCTGCAGTGACCGCTAAAAAACTAAGCTGCTGAACCCGTAATTCGCGCGGCATGAGAATCATTCTGCTGAAACCTGGATTGCTATTTGTCAGAAATCGCAAAGTTTACTGAATTCTGACCGTTAGGTTCGACGACGACCGACTCTTCCCAGGTTCTCGGCTGGCTGAAAATCACTCTTTGAATGCTCTTCTGGGTGAAAACGTCGAGAGCATTTTCTCTTCCCATCACGTGCCATCCTTCGTGCCACGCCACCAACTGGTAGCGGCCGGGCGGGACGTTGTCCAGCTCGAAGTGTCCGCGTTCGTCCGTGACAGCATAGTAGGGATGCTGAACCACCATCATCTCGGCATTCATCCACACATGTCCGCCATTGCACCGTAAATTCACCAGACCTGCACTATCCATGTTTCGGGTAACCGTCTGGTCCACAAACGGAAAAGGCAGGTTGAAGCTGGCCGCCCCATCCATGTGGATGGTATGCAGCACGTGATCGGAACTTTTCATCGACAAGGCCGCGCTTTGGGGAACCAGCAGGATGTGGGGCTCGTACTGGCAACGTTTCTGGTCCAGCTTGCGCCTGGGTTCCGGAAGAACCAGGGCCTTACCACTTGAGATGTTTTTCAAAAACACCACCGTGTTGGCCACCCCTCCCTCGGACGACACGATCAGGCGCTCCAGGTTTCTAGTCTTGTTCCCGTCGGGATCGCATATTTCTGGATCCTTGTTCACGGGCACAGTCAATCCGTGCGGGATCGGACCTGACCACTTCACGGTTCCTGCAATGGTTCCCCCGTTTGACACGGGGACAACCTGGTAAGCGGTTTGCGACTGCACGCCAATAGTCACCGCCAGCAGGAACATTGGTAAGAGAAGCCCTTTTGTATTGCTAACCAGAGTCATACGCCATCCCTACGCTTAAATCGTAGGGCAGTCTCGTATATGGGCAAAGTAACGTAAGTAACTAAAGCAAAGCCATCGGGTGGCTATGGCGGCACGGGTGCGTGGAATTGGCCCCAAAAATAGAGTTGGGAGGAAGCCTCAAAAACCGGGCATTATCCCGCCGTGAACTGGCTCCTCCCGCCGGTCCCCGTTTCAACCGTTTCTAGAGGATTTGGAGCGGGCGGCGGGGATCGAACCCGCGACATCCGGCTTGGGAAGCCGACGTTCTACCGCTGAACTACGCCCGCTCGCGACGGCAGATTCGCCTAGATTATAGCGGATGCGGGGGCTCTGCTAGCAAACTTCCGCTGCCGTCCATAACGTTCAGAGCCGACCATTGCGCAACCAGTTGCTCGCTTAGTAAGCTCCTCCACCATGAAAACAGCCTTCCATCTAGCTGCTATCCATCTCGTGCTACCTGCTATTCTCCTCGCTCAACAGTTACCCAAACCCGCAGAAGCCGATTTCACGGTTCACAATTACCGATTCAAGTCAGGCGATGTTCTTTCTGAACTGAACCTGCATTACGCAACCTACGGCAAAGCCACCACTGACTCCAGCGGACGCGTGACCAATGCTGTCATGATCCTTCACGGCACCACCGGTTCAGGACAGCAGTTCACTGGAGAACGCTTTGCTGGCGTCCTCTTCGGTCCCGGGCAGCTTCTGGATGCGAGCCGCTATTTCATCATCCTTCCCGACAACGTAGGGCATGGTCACTCCACCAAGCCCAGCGACGGCCTGCACGCCAAGTTTCCGCACTATACCTACGATGACATGGTTGACTTGCAGCACCTTCTGCTTACCCACGGACTGAAGGTCAACCATCTCCGTTTGCTGATGGGCACCTCCATGGGCTGCATGCATTCCTGGATCTGGGCAGAGACCTATCCCGACTTCATGGATGCCGTCATGCCCCTGGCCTGTCTACCCGTCGAAATTGCAGGCCGCAATCGCATGATGCGCAAAATGATCATGGACTCTGTCCGCACCGATCCCGGGTGGATGAATGGCGAGTACAAGCACGAACCCCGCGGCTTGGAGGATGCGTTTCACATTTTTCTGATCATGACCAGCAGCCCGCTCCAGATGCAGAAGGAGTATCCTACCCGTGCGAAAGCCGATGCCTACGTCGATAATTTCCTCAAGACGCACATGGCCGGAACCGACGCGAACGACCTCTTGTACGCCTTTGACGCCTCTCGCGACTACGACCCATCCCACAGACTCGATCAAATCAACGCCCCGGTAATGTTCGTGAATTCAGCTGACGACCAGATCAATCCACCCGAGTTGGGAATCGCCGAAAGGGAAATCAAGAACGTAAAACGTGGCCGCTTTGTCCGGTTGCCCATCACCGATCAGACTCGTGGCCACGGCACCCACACCTTGCCTGCGGTTTGGAAGCAGTATCTGGAGCAATTGCTGGCGGAGAGCCAGCATTAGCGGATTTTTCGTTCGACAGCCTCGACCAGCTTGCGCGTAATCGGGACCTCGAGATGGTTCCGCTCAGCCCCGCGCAAGATTGGGCCTCCAATCGCGTCCAGTTCCGGAGACCTTCCCTGCTCCACATCCTTTTGCATCGAGCTGCGCATCGGCCCGGGAAGGCTGCGGATCATGGCAATGACACCGTCCGCGTCTACCCTGGCGCCCTCCGCAATTGCAACCGAACAAGCTTCCCGCACGCAGGACTCCAGTTGTTGCTGCGAGCTTGAATCCGCTCTGATCTCGCCAATGGTTTTACCACCGGCCGACGTTGCCAGGGCCAAGGGAGCCAAGAACACCAGTTTGCTCCACATCAGCGTCTGCTCGTCATCAACGAATTGGCAGGTAAAGCCGACTTTCTGAAGTTGATCGAGAGTTCCCTGCAAGAGTCTCCGCCCGCTCGAAGCAACATTCAATTTCGCAAACGGGGAGCGGTGCACGATCTGACCCGGGCTGACGCGCTCCGATTCGACGCTGATAGTCGCGGGAATCACGCGCTCCGCCCCGTAGCGCGACCGTAACGAGTAAACATGGTCAATTCCGTTGAGTAACGGAACAATCGCTCGCGCTTGACGACCATCTCGCAGTGAAGCCAGCGCCGGTTCCAGCTGCGTGGCTTTTACGGTAACCCACACCACATCAACCGCCGGGGCCTCCGCCGCGGCCGTGACCTGCGCATCAAACTTTCCAAAAGGACTTTCGAGGTGCAATTGGTTCGGGTATTTGGCCAGCGCTTCACGCCTTACCACCAGGGTTACGGACTCCCCTGAATGCGCCAGGCTGGCTCCTATTAGCCCACCCACACCACCCGCCCCCAAAATGGCATGTTTCACGAAACGCTTCCTTGCTTACTTTGCCGATTCAAATGCCCGGGAATGGAATTCTATCGTCTCGCCGATGTGTTCCTGAAAATAATCCAAGCTATGATCGCCGGGATAAAGATGAAACTCGTGCGTGATTCCTTCAGCCTGAAGCTGCCGATGCAGCGCCTCGGCGCCTTTCTGGAAGCCATAGTCATCGTTACGTCCGCAGTTGAAATAGATCGCGACCCTTCTCACGCCGGCCGCGTTCTTCTTCGCCAACGCCAACGGATCATTTTGCCGCCAATGCGCCAGGTTAATCGGATTACCAAAAACCACGCTCAGCAGTCTGCCCAGCGGCGTGCGGGCTCGCATCGCAGTATTGAGTTCCGCCGGTGAGTCAGTAATCAAAGCAGCACTCTCCGCGCTCACCGCCGAAAACAGTTTCGAATAAGTGAATGCGAACCGAAGCGCACCATACCCGCCCATGGAGATTCCCGTGATCCCGCGCGCTTTACGTTCCCGCCGGATCGGATAGTTGGCTTCGATATACGGCATGAACTCACCGACAAAGAAATCGTTATAGCGAACCCTGCCGTCGGCAGAATTAATATAAAAACTCTGCTTCCCTGCCGGGGCAACCGTCAGGAAATCGACAATCTTATGCTGTTGGCGCAAGTCTTCGATGACACTCCAGCCACCGCTGTTGAAAAGGGTCTGCTCGTTGTTCCCGAGTCCATGAAGAAAATACAGCACTGGATAGCGCCGCGCCGAATGAGGATCGTAGCCGGGCGGCAACAGCACACAGTACCGCACCGGCTCCTTGAGAATCCGGCTATTCAGGACACTGCAATCAACCCGGCTCTGTGCCGGAGCCGGAAAAGGGGTGAGAAGAACTAACAGAAAAATCAAATGAAAGCGCTGAACCATAAGAAGCCGTGTGAGGCGGGTCTCAGGCCACCCTTGGTGTGCGCTTCTAGCCCTAGCCGCGAAGCGGCAAAACAGTAAAGCCCACGGCGCAAGCCGTGGGTACAAACGTCGAATTTGGAACCAGCCCCGAAGGGGCGTAAGAAACCCTCCTCAATCACTCGTACCGCAAAGCCTGCACCGGATCCAACCGCGCCGCCCGCCCCGCCGGATACATTCCTGAAACCAGGCTAACCAAAATCGCAAACCCAATCGCCCCTGCAACCAGCCACCAGGGCACAGCCCAAATCTGTTCCGGCGGAATATTCTGCCGTCTCAAATAAACGTTAGTGCCAACATTGATCACGCGTCCGATCATCCACCCCAGGGCCACCCCCACCGCGCCGCCCATCACCCCCATCGCGCCGGCTTCGGCGAAAAACAGTTTCTTCACATCCCTATCGCTCGCCCCCAGAGCCTTCATAATCCCTATTTCCCGGCGCCGTTCGAGAATCGCCATTACCAGCGTATTCACAATCCCAATCGAAGCCACGGCCAGCGCTAGGCTGCCAAATATCCCGAGGAACAGGTCGAGCACCGCAAAGAACTGCCGTAAGCTGCGCGTGGCGTCGGTAATCGAGAATGTATTGAACCCCATCTTGCGGATCGCATCTTCCACCGGCTGCACGTACTTCGGGCTGGTTACTCGCACGCTGATGGTGGCGTAGGTCGCCGAACCGCCGAGCGTGCGGGAGGTATCGCGCAGATTCGAGGGCTGCATCACGTGCAAATCTTCCGCGAGCGTCAGTGGCAAGAACACTCGTGCCCGCGCCGCCCCCCGCATGCTGTCAGGATCGAGATCGGACAAGCCCACAATCTTCAGCTTCTGCTCGCGGAAGAAAACCGAATAGGACGCCTGCGGCAGATCATCCGCTTCATTCCTCGTAGTAAGCCGGCTTTCCCCCGCGCTCTTGGGGCTTCCCGGATTCTCGACTCGTTCGGTGTAGCGCATGAGCAACTCTTGTCCGAGCAGGGGCTTGGCCAGTTCCGCAACATTCGCCTCATCTGCGCCGGGCTTAGGCCGCTTGCCCAGCAGCTCCTCCGCGAATGCCTTCTGCAAAATGACTTCCGGCGCGGTTTCCGAGGAGAAAAACGTCCCCTGCATTCCGTCAAACGCATCGTTATTTTTCGTCGAAAAAGGCAGGCCAGCCACCATGGTCAGGTGTGGCTTGCCTTCATAGCGAAGTTCGGTAATGAACCGTATATCCGGATACGCCTCTCGCACATTGGGCAAGCGCTCGATCTGCTGCCGGGCAGCCTCGTCCAGGGCAGGACTATCGGCCGGCGCCGGCCCGCTGTTCTGCTGTTCACGATTAAAATTGCGCAAATCTCGCCGCGACATGACCACCACGGTGTCAAACAACCCCGACTTCTGCAGCCGCCGCGAAGCCAGCTGCTGCAGTCCAATCCCGAGTGACAGCATGGCCACCAGCGATGCCACTCCGACGGAAATGCCGACCGTGGTCAGCGAATTGCGCAGCAGCGACTGGCGCAGATTCCGCGCCGCAAGATCGGCCAGGTCGTAAGCCTTCATGCTCGGACTCCCTGGGTGTTCGTGAGATTCGCCAACGCATTCGACTCGTCGCCCATCAGCTTTCCGTCAGCCAGGAAAATCATCCGTTTGACATACCGTTCGGCCAGCGCACGCTCATGCGTGACCATCACCACGGTCATCCCCAGCGACTCGTTGAACTCACGAATCAATTCCATGATCTCAGTTCCGGTATGGCTGTCGAGATTTCCCGTGGGCTCATCCGCCAACAAAAGCTGCGGCTGGTTGATCAATGCCCGGGCCAGCGCCGCTCGCTGCTGTTCGCCGCCGGAAAGTTCCACCGGCCGATGCCGAACACGCGAGCTCAGACCAACTCGCTCCAGAGCCTTCCTGGAGAGCCCTTGACGCAGATCGCGGTCCACTTCCGCAAATCGCATGGGCAGTTCCACATTTTCCATCAGGGTCATGCTGGGAATTAGGTTGAAGGATTGAAAAACCATGCCCACGGTGCGCAGCCGGTAGTTTGCGAGCGCTTCCCGAGACATCCCTGCCAGGTCGCTTCCCTGCACGACCACCGATCCCGAGGTTGGCCGGTCGAGGCCGGCAATCAAGTTCAACAATGATGATTTTCCTGATCCCGAGCTTCCCAACAACGCCACGAACTCTCCTGCTCGGACCTGCAGAGAAACGCCATCTACAGCACGGATCAGCGTTTCTCCCATCTGGTACTGGCGGCACACCTCTTCTGTGCGCACTGCGATTGACCCGTTAGGTCCTGCTTGTGAACCCGAACTCATGAAAAACTTAGCGCACCTCTCCCCTGATTAGACGCAACGCATCCGCCGCGCCCACCTCGCCCGTGCCATTCCCCTTCCCTTCCTCGGCCGCCACCGGCGCAATGTCGCCCTCGCCCGGGGCCAGGAATAGGTTCGTCTCCAACCCATGCTGCTTCGTGTACAACTCGTAATAACGTCCCCGCAGCTCCAAAAGTTCCTCGTGCCTGCCTCGTTCCACGATCTTTCCTTGCTCCACCACCAGGATCTGGTCGGCACGACGGATGGTCGATAGCCGGTGTGCAATCACGAAAGTGGTCCGCCCCTGCATTAAGTAAGAAAGGCCTTGCTGGATCATCGCCTCTGATTCCGAATCAAGGCTGGACGTAGCCTCATCCAGTATCAAGATGCGCGGCTCGGCCAGAAGCGCGCGCGCGATCGAAATGCGCTGCCGCTGTCCGCCGGAGAGCTTGACCCCGCGCTCGCCGACCACGGTGTCGTATTTCTCCGCAAAACTCTCGGCGAACTCGTCCACCCGCGCGATCCGGCAAGCCCGCATGATTTCTTCCTCGGTAGCCTCCGGACGCGAAAACGCCACATTCTCGCGAATCGTTCCGTCAAACAGAAACGACTCTTGCAGCACCACGCCCAGCCGCGTGCGATAGGAATCCAGCCGCACCGTGCCCAGATCCACGCCGTCAATGAGAATCTTCCCTTGCGTCGGGACGTAGAACGCAGAAATCAACCCGATGGTGGTTGATTTTCCCGAGCCCGACGAGCCGACCAGCGCCGTTACCGTACCGGGCTCCGCCTGAAACGAAATCTCACTTAAAACCGTGCGGTTCCCGTCATAGCTGAAACTGACATCCTGGAACTCAATCTTGCCCTGAATATCGTCGGGCTCAACTGTACGTCTCGGATCGCCGTCTTCCCGCCGCTCGCTCAAAATCTCGTGCGTGCGTTCCAAGCCGGCCAAAGCTTCGGTCAGCTGGGTCCCGATAGAAACGATTTGAATCATAGGCGCGACCAGGAAGCCAAGAAACAACGTATAGGTGAAGAACCCGCCAATGGTCAGTGTGCCCGCCACGATCTGGCGCGCACCCACAAACATGATCACCACACCCACCACTCCCATCAGCAGGCTCGCGGACAGGCTCATCACAGAAGTAGCCGTCAACGTGCGCATCACGTTATCCAGCAGCCTCTGCACGCCCTTCGCGAACACCTTCTCTTCCCGCTCTTCTGCGTGATAACCCTTGATAACGCGCACCCCGCCCAGCGACTCAGCCAGCCGCCCAGTAACCTCGGCGTTGATCTTGCCGCGCTCGCGGAAAATCGGCCGCATCGTTGCAAAAGCCTTGTTGAGGGCAACCGCAAAACACAGCAGGAACGCAAAAGCCAGGAGAGTCATCAGGGCGCTGATCCGGAACAAAACGACTAGAGCGATAGCTGAAGTGAGCAGGCCGCCCGCAAATTCCACCAACCCCGTACCAATCAGGTTGCGCACACCTTCCACATCGGTCATGATGCGCGACACCAGCGTGCCGGTCTTGGTGGCATCGTAGAAGGTCACTGGCAGCCGTCCCACGTGCGCCTGGACCTTCTGCCGCAGCTCCGTAATCAGCCGCTGCGCCGCCTTCGATAGCAATTGTGTCAACGAAAACGAGGTAATCCCCTGGACTACAGTGGCCCCCAGTACCAGCAGGATGAGCGGCTTGAGCAGCTCCAGATGGCGCTTGACGATGACAGTGTCGATCAGGAATTTAGTCGAGTAAGGCAGGACCAAGCCCGAAACCCGGTTTATGACCATCAAGCCAAAACCGATCGCCAGCAATGCCCGCCTCGGACGCACCAATTCCCAAACCATCGGGATGATTGAGCGCAGCCTCTGACTCTTCTTGGGTTTAGTCTTCGGGGCAGAGTCCATTGGTCATTAGAGTCTAACCGAGGTGCTCCGGGCTCGCGATGTTTTACTGCCTATGCTTTACATGTGTGCTGCTTCGGATGTATGAGCTCGGGGTCTCTGACCCGTGCAGGGCGGGTCGAAGACCCGCCAGCACCGAGAAACATCCGACATTTTCTTGTAAGATTCGGTAGTGGGTCAAACTGACTCACTACCTAAGATGCGCCTTCGTTGACTTGCCTGTTCACCACCCCTTAACATCCCCATCCAGCACAAGGAGCGAATCTTTGAGACCAAGGAAGAATGCTGCAATCCCCGATCGCCGCCGCTTTCTGCAGACCAGTGTGCTAGCCGGAGCAGGTACCGCCCTCCTCCCCGCTCTCGCCGCGGCGCGGGAACTCCCCAAGGCGGACCCGCCAGCTCCGCAAGTCCCCCCGTTCGAGCTGGACGAGATTTCGATCTCTGACCTTCAGGACGGCATGAAGTCGGGCAAATACACGGCCTATTCGATCGCAGAGAAATACTTGAATCGCATTCAATCGCTTGACAAGCAGGGTCCGGCCATCAATTCGGTCATCGAAATTAACCCCGACGCGCTGGCCATCGCCGACGCCATGGACAAAGAGCGCCATGCCGGCAAGCTTCGCGGCCTTCTGCACGGAATCCCCATCCTGGTTAAAGACAACATAGATACATCCGACAAGATGATGACCACCGCCGGCTCCCTGGCCCTGGTTGGATCCAAGCCGCTGCAGGATTCCACCGTCGTGCAAAAGCTACGCGGAGCAGGCGCCGTAATAATCGGCAAAACCAACCTGAGCGAATGGGCGAACATTCGTTCCAGCCATTCCACCAGCGGTTGGAGCGGCCGTGGTGGCCTGACCAAAAACCCCTACGCCCTCGATCGCAACGCCTGTGGCTCGAGTTCTGGCTCGGGAGCCGCCGCAGCCGCTAATTTCTGCCCCGCTGCGATTGGGACCGAGACCGACGGCTCCATCGTCTGCCCGTCTTCGGCCAATTGCCTTGTCGGCATCAAGCCCACGGTTGGCCTGGTCAGCCGCACCGGAATCATTCCGATTTCGCATACTCAGGACGGCGCCGGCCCCATGACCCGAACCGTAAAAGATGCCGCCATACTTCTGGGAGCCCTTACGGGGGTGGACCGCTCCGATGAGGCAACCCTCGCCAGCGAGGGCAAGTTCCTGGTCGACTACACGCGCTTTTTGGATCCCAACGGCCTTAAAGGCGCTCGCATCGGCGTCGCCCGCAAGTATTTCGGCTTCAGCGAAGACGTAGACCTCTTGATGAATGAACTGCTTGACCTGATGAAGAAACTGGGCGCGACCGTGATCGATCCTGCCGATATCGAAACCTTCGGAAAATTCGACGACTCCGAACTCACGGTTTTCTATTACGAGCTGAAGGCCGACTTAAATGCATACCTGGCGCGCCTGGGCCCCAGCGCTCCCGTGCACACTTTGAAAGATATTATCGACTTCAACGAGAAGAACAAGGAGAAGGAGATGCCCTACTTCGGCCAGGACATTTTCATTAAGTCGGAAGCCAAAGGCCCGCTGACCGAAAAGGAGTACCTCGATGCGCTGGAAAAGAATCGCAAGCTGGCGCGCACGGAAGGCATCGATGCCTTAATGGATAAGAACAGGCTGGATGCGACGGTCGCGCCCACCGCCGGCCCGTCTTGCCTGACCGATCTCCTCAACGGCGATCACTTCACTGGCGGCAGTTCGAATGCGGCTGCCGTAGCGGGGTATCCCAACATCAACGTCCCCGCCGGCTTCATTCACGGCATGCCAGTCGGCATTTCCTTCTTCGGACGAGCCTGGAGCGAGCCCACCCTGATCAAGCTCGCCTACGCTTTCGAGCAGGCGACGAGGCTCCGCAAGCCGCCCCAGTTCTTGCCGACCATTCCGCTCAACCCGCGCGGCTAATCATTTCCCTGTCACACTTGTCATTCCGCGCAAAGCGAGGAATCTCGGTTTTGTTATTCACGTCCCACATTTCTTCGTGAAAACATTCGGAGCCCTGTATCAAGTCTATTTGCTCGAGCAGGGTGAAGCAGGGCCTTGGTGTGTGCGTGAGATGATGGGCGACAATTAGAACTCCCGAGCGCATTGACTCACCAAAATTGCTACTGAGAGGTGGGTGGTTGCCTCATTCAAAATGCTACCGGCGTGAACCCACGCCGGAAGGCGAGAATGAGGAGACGGATCAGATTGACCACACGACGAGAGCTCACCACAACCATTAGACAGCGTTATCAAGCGGCGGACCGGCCCGGCAAGAAGATGATCCTGGATGAGTTCACTCAAGTGACCGGGTATCACCGCAAGCATGCGATACGGGTGCTCACCACTCAGCCTGCGAGCGAGCCCAAGACGCGTGCGGTCCGCCGAGTTTATCAGGAGGCGGTGAAGGAAGCGTTGATCGTGCTCTGGGAAGCATCCGACCGCATTTGCGGCAAGCGGCTGAAAGCGCTATTGCCGCTGCTGGTGGAAGCCATGGAGCGACACGGGCATCTGCAGTTGGAAGAGGGAGTCCGGACCCAACTGCTTGCGATGAGTGCCGCCACGATCGATCGGCAGCTTCACTTTGTCCGCGAACGAGCCCGGGGAGGGCATAAGCGATCATCTGCGACGAACCGTGTGCGCAAGATGGTTGCGGTCCGCACCTTCGCCGACTGGGAGCAGCCGCTTCGTCCCGGCTTCATGGAAATGGATCTGGTTACGCATTGCGGACCAAGGGCAGAAGGAAGCTTCGTGCATACTCTGGTCTTGACCGACGTGGCTTCGGGCTGGACAGAGTGTGTAGCGCTTCCGGTGCGAGAACAATCTCTCATCGTCGAAGCCATTAGCGGCTTGCGCCCTAAGTTACCTTTCGCTCTGCTGGGGCTGGATACGGACAATGACACTGCCTTCATGAACGATACGTTGTGCAACTATTGCCGGGAGCAAGGCATCGTGTTCACCCGTAGTCGGGCCTATCACAAGAATGACCAAGCATGGGTAGAGCAGAAGAACGGCGCCATTGTCCGCAAGCTGATTGGTTACGGCCGGCTGGAGGGGCTTACTGCAACCGCGGCGTTGCGCCGTGTCTATGAGGCTTCGCGACTGTACACAAACTTCTTCCAGCCGTCGTTCAAACTGAAATCCAAATACCGAGAGGGCGCGCGAGTTCACAAACAGTATGAGTTGCCCGACACGCCGTATCGGCGTTTGCTGGCGCGGGACAACATTGCACCCGAGACCAAGGAGATGCTGAAGCAACAGATGGAATCGCTCGATCCTGTGCTTCTGTTGAAGCATATTCGTGATGCCCAGGACACGGTGATGGCGCTCAGTCAGAACCGAACACCGGAGATAGTCGCACCGGATGTTACGAGATTTGTAAATAGTTTGGCGACCGCATGGCGCGCCGGTGAAGTACGGCCAACGCATCGGCAAGAGCCCAAGCCGGGACACTGGTGGCGGACACGACCAGATCCTTTTGCCGAAGTCTGGCCTGTCTTGCTGAGCTGGTTGGAGGAAAGGCCGGACATGGAAGCCAAAGAGATGCTGAAGCGATTACAGGCAAGCGGTTATGGCGAGTTTCCGGACGGGCAGTTGCGCACTCTGCAGCGCCGAGTGCGGGTGTGGCGGATGCGGATCGTCCAACAATTGGTCTACGGCGCCGATGGATCTGCCGCACCGAACAAGGAACCTAACTCCCGAATCGCCTCCTCGCCTATGATCGCAAGCAAACGATGAGGAGCGTTGGCGCATCCATCACGTAGAGAGGTCGCACGAAGCAACGCGGAGACGTGAGCAGCAGCCTCTACATCGATGCTGGAGAAGGGGACTCAAGTGCCGTCCCCTTCTCCAGACCTCATCCCCGCTGCTACGGTAAAAAGGGAGAGGTCAGAGCAAACTTTGTTCGGTAACATTTCTGAGTGAGGCAACACGACCGGAAAGAATGCTTGACGCCGGACAGTGAGAACTCGCTTGGCGAGATCCAGTGGTCCAAACTACGTGATTTAGCCCGCAAAGCGGCGGAATATCTTGCCCGGCGCATCAGCGCTGGGTAACGAGCCGAGAAACCGTCGAGCCCCGCAGGGGCGACACAGTTCTTACGCACACACCCTGGCCCTGCATGGTCCTCCCTATTAAGGGAACAGGCTTTAGCCGCTGAGGTGGATTCAGCCTTTGACTATCGGGCACTACTTTATGACTTCTTCCGTCCTCATGACCCGCCCACCATGCCGCCGAACCTCTTCCACCGTTGCGCAAGCTTTTTCTTGATCCAGATGTCGGATCGCATCCTCGACCACATTCACTTTATACCTGCGTGAGATCAGCCCCCGCGCTGCCCGGTCCACGCAAATCTCGGTCACTACCCCATAAAGAATAATTTCGCGATCGTTCCCGAGCCTCTCGAGCAGCGCCTCGATATTCGGATTGGTGAAAACATCAAGCGCCTGCTTCTCGATGATGATTTGCTGATAGCCGGCAAAGTCAGCCGGCAACCGCGACTTCCGATTGGGCACCACCAAATGCTTTTCCAGCACTGTGCCGGGAACCTTCTTCTGTCCGGGTGTTCCCTCCAGGCAATGCGGCGGATAGTCCCGAAACTCAGGGTCGTCTGGCTGATGTGCATCTGTGCTCGACACCACCTGAATCTGATGCGATGCCGCCCACTGATTCAGTCGTTGAATGTTGGGGATCATCTTTTCCGCACCCGGAACATGCAATTTCCCGCCGGGATCCATGAAGTCGACTTGCGTGTCGACATCCCAGAACAACAAGCTCATATTACTCCCCTGCGCGTTGCCGGCTGAGCGAAGCGGCTGCGGAAATCCTCCATGAGCCTCTGCAATTCGCGGCTGAAACGCACCGGATACGGACGTGCCTGATCCAAGCGATGGCACTCCTCAGGCAGTTTGGCCAACTCGAGCTGCGCGCGCTCGCGAACCTGTTGGATTCGTGGCGAACCTGCCAGATGCTCTCCATCCCTCATAACGCAAACCAGCAGCGGCTCTGCCTCCGCATAGTTTTCCGAACAGTGCGCAACCACGTCTTCGACATGCTTTTGGTCGGTCCCCTTCAGGCGGTAAACCTGCTTGCATCCCGGGTAAGTACCTTTCCCGCCCGGGCTCAACTTGGCGCGATACGATGGCCTCTCGCCCACATACACATCCACCAGCTTGTAAACTCCACCCAAGGTAGGGGCGTCCTTGGAAGCCGCCAGACTCGTCCCGACTCCGAATGCGTCGACCATAGCCCCGCGGGCCAGTAGGTCGCTGATCACGAACTCGTCGAGATCGCTGGTGGCAAAAATCTGCGTGTCCGTCAGACCAGCCTCATCCAGTCGCTGTCGCACTGCCCGGGAAAGCTCTACTACATCTCCGCTATCAAGCCGCACCGCCTTGGGACGCAATTCGGCTTGAATAATTTTGTCGATGGCCGCCAGTGTGTCGTATGTGTCCACCAGCAGGGTGGCGTGATCAGGAAAGATGTTCTGAAAGCGCCGGAAAGCTTCTTCCTCATCGTCGTAAGCCATTACAAACGAGTGTGCCAAAGTTCCGAAGGTCGGAATCCCGAATCGTCGGCCTGTTTCCACGTTGGAAGTCCCGATACAACCGCCGATGTAGGCCGCCCGCGCGCCGAGCGTGCCAGCTTCCGGGCTATGAGCGCGGCGTGTGCCGAATTCAATGACGCTCCTTCCCTGTGCCGCCCGCACTACCCGCGCCGCCTTCGACGCAATCATCGTCTGGAACGTGATCATGGAGAGCAGATAGGTCTCGACGATCTGTCCTTCAATGATGGGCGCAGTGACTCGCAGCAGTGGTTCCTCGTGGAAGACCGGGGTGCCTTCCGGAATTGCCCACACCTCGCCGGTAAAGCGAAATGTCCTGAGATATTCGAAGAATTTGTCGCTGACCTGCCGAAAAACCGGTTGCTGGCGCAAGAACTCAATATCTTCTGCTTGAAACCGCAGAGTCTCCAGATAATCCAGCACCTGTTCTAGTCCTGCAGCCAGCAAGTAGTTCCGCTCCGGTGGCAAAGAGCGTATGAAGAGCTCAAAACTAGCTTTGGCGCGGAAGTCATTCTCGAAATACGCTGCTGCCATCGTGAGTTCGTAGAGATCAGTAAGCAGGGCAGCGGATTGGCGTTCCTCTGACAAGGTGTCCTCAAATAGATTATAGGAGCCCGCAGAGAAGCTTATGCCTGCTGAAATGGAATCACTAGTTCTCCCTCCCTCAATCGGCAGCCGGGAACACCGAGTGCTTGGTTGAAGGCATGGGCGCGTTTCCTTTACGGTCCTGCCAGAGGACTTCATTCAGCACCGCGGCACGCGCCGCATCGGGACGAGAAAAGTCCATCTTCTTCGATACCTCCGCCCCTGGGCCTTCAGGTGGGTTCATCTGATAGATCAGGCCGCTGTCACGGTTGCGCCAATCGGCAGTAAAGGGTGGCTGATCTCCCGGCCCGGAAAACAGCGGCGCCATTACGGGAGCGTAAGCATCGTTCTGATTCATGGGCGGCAGCCCGAGCAGCGTTTCCATGGTGTGCACCATGTTGACGGTGGTGTAGAACTGGTGCGCAACAAATGGGTGCTCCGCCGATCCGGGTGAATACTTGCTGATGACCAGTGCGATGGAGCGATGCGCATCCACGTGATCGGCGCCGTTCTGGGCATCGTCTTCCACGACGAAAATTGCCGTGTCATCCCAGTACGGGCTGTGAGAGACCGCTTCTACAACGCGCCCCAGCGCCAGATCATTGTCTGCCACTGAGGCTGCCGGACGAGGCATCCCGGGCCGAGTTCCGGCTGTGTGGTCATCCGGAAGGTAGAGCAGGACAAAGCTGGGCAACTCCGTCCCTTTGCCCTCCCGGTGAGCACGAATAAATCCTCCAAACTCGTTCAAGAATTCGTCCGCTCGCAGCTGGTCCGGGTAATCCAGCCGGAAGTTCGGATACACAGGATCGAAATGGCCGCGCAATTCCGCCTTGGTCCCAATCGTGCGGGTCAACAGGGGCACGGCCCAGGGCCAAGGACTTGCCGCGCCATGCGGCTGCCCCACATTCGACGGCAAGGCCTCGCCTTTCCTGACCGCCCGCCGTGAACACCCTTCTTTCTTTCGCATCGCCTCTTCTCGAGGCGAGGCGCCGCCCTCCTCAGGCATGCACCATTCCACCTCGATGAATTCGCCGTAGTCGCGGTAGCTCATCCCGTGCCGCGCCAGATTGCCCCACAGAAAACCGGTCTGCGGATCATCGACATCGGCCTCGCCATGATCCAGTGCGTATTCTCCGGCGACCGTTCCGCCAAAATCGTAGGTACGTTCCTTACCGCGATATGCGATCTGCCAGGTCTTCTCGTTATAGTCGCTGGTGATGGCGGCGTTCGACCAGATATGCCCATCTCCTGAGACTTCTCCGCTATCGTAAAAGTTGTCCAGCAGCCCAAACTGAAGCGCCAGCTTGTGGGCGTTGGGGGTAATGTCGGAGCCATACATCGTGAGCGCCGGGTCGCCGTTGCCCACGTTCAGATCGCCCAGAATCTGATCGTAGGTTCGATTTTCCCGGAGGATGTAAATCACGTGGCGAACGGGATTAGCTCCATTGTGGAAGACGATCTTTCCCGGATCTTCGCCGATGAGATTGTTCTCCTCAACGTCGCGCGTAAGTTCCGCGAGACTTCCCTCGACCTTGGTCAAATTCACGCGGGCGACGGAGCCCCTCAGCAATTCGGCAATGTAGGGATGCGCCCGGTGTCTGTTTTCTGTCGGGATGAGATTGGGCCCCGCGTTGGGTCCAGTTCCCTCCCCTTTCGCGGTTGCGATCAAAAGATCGTCCCCGCGAACTGCGAGCGCACTCGGATACCAATCCGTGGGAATAAAGCCCGCTGCCGGCCCTGGTTCGTTTCCGCTGCTGCCGCCGCGAATCCCCTCGAGAGCAAAAACCGCGACAGCATTCAGCGAGGAATCGGCTACAAACAGGCGTTTGCCGTCATTCGACATCGCCAACGCGGTCGGAGAAGTTCCCGAATAGCGCTGGCTCGGCAACCGTGTGTCAAAGAAAGTCACCGGCTTGCCGTCTTCGGCGGACACGACAGCGACCATATCGGCGTTGGACAGCGCGACGTATATTTCCTTCTCATCCGGGCTCAACAGCATTGCCGTCGGGTGCGAACCGGGGTCAGTCGAATTCTTGGGTTGCAACAGCGGAATCCACCGAGCTACTTTGCCGTTCGTTAAATCGAGCTCAGCGATTCGGGAAGCATTCCATAAACTGCACCAGGCGCGACGTCCGTCCCGGCTCGCCGCCACGGTATACGGAAACGAGGAAGGCACCAGCTCATTGGTGCTCAGGTCGAACGTCCGTAGAGTTCGCCCGGTTTTCATATCAAGCAGGATCACGCTGTCGGAAAGGTTATTGGCGACCAGCAGTCGTTCGCCCCCCAACCAAGCCAGACCTGCCGGAAAGGAAATCGCTTGCCCCTTCGGCAATGTGCCCAGTTCTTTGGCAATCCGCTTGTTGGACGCAAGCTTCTGCGGAGGAATCTTGATAAACCGCTCAGGAGAGACTTTGCCATCATGAAAACTATAAACAGCGATTCCGTTGCCGGTATCTCCACGCTTCTCGCCGTTCGGATCAGTGATGGATCCCACGGAAGCGTAAAGATGTTTCCCGTCCCCTCCGAAAACTAAGCCGAGAAAATAACTCTGGTGCGCGTCTTCCGGGAAGCGTTCGTCGGGAAAGTCCGATAATTTGTTCGTGCTGAACTCCAGAACGGCAATGGATTGATGCGCCTTGACCTCCTGGACACCATAACCATCGTTCAGCAGTGCGGCATAGCGTCCGTCGGGACTGAGGGCAATCGTAGCCGGAAAGCTGTTCGTGGTTGCAACTCGGCCAATCGAAGGTGCGGTCAGCCGTTTACTGGTCGGAAGATTGATGACGTGGCGCTCAGGTCTTTGCCCTGAAGCCAAAAACAAGAGACTGAGCATCCAAGCAGCAGCGAAACGCGGCAGGAGCTTCAAGCGAATCTCTCCATACCTGATTTGTTGAAGCAGCCCACATCTTACCAGCCAGAGTCAAACGAAAAGGTGTCGTTCTGAGCGGCAGCGGGTTCCATTTGCTTGCGAATGGGATTTGCGGAACCGAAGGACCTCTGCGTTCTCTCGACAGCCGCGGCCTTCCCACACGTTCACTGTCTCGCTTGATGTCGGGAACCCTGTACTTGAGTGCGCCACCAGCTTCAGCCACGAAGCGGCACAAGAGTAAAGCCCACGGCGCAAGCCGTGGCGTCAGCGCAACGAGTGGGGAATAAGCCCCAGAGGGGCGAAAGAATAGGGCCAGCTGATCATACACCTGAATAAATGCAAGGCTATCTCAACTTGTCCCCGGAGTCGGCTGCGGTGTAGCCGGAGCTTCCACGTTGTGGCGCACATCCCGGCCCCGCACCCAGAAGATGACATCTTCCGCAATGTTGGTCGCGTGGTCTGCCACTCGCTCCAGGTTTCGTGCCACCAATAACGCATCCAATGCCTGCCGTGTCACTGCTGGGGTGTCGTTCATCTTCCGCACTAATACAATGAACGCTTCGTCGCGCATGCGGTCCACCACGTTGTCCATCTCCAAGACCGCCTGCGCCAGTTCTGCTTTGCCCTCGATGAACGATTCCAGAGCTCGCCGCACCATGGCCGAAACCGCCGCGGCCATTCGTGGGATATCGACCGGTAGTTCCGCCGGAGGCAGCTCCACCATGTCCATGACCCGTTCGGCGATATTAACCGCCTGGTCTCCCACGCGCTCCAGGTCGGAGTTAATTTTCGTAACCGCAAGAATGAAGCGTAGATCGACCGCCATCGGCTGCTGCAAAGCCAAAAGGTCGAAAGCCAGCTCATCAATTTCCCGTTCCGCCACATTGATGAGCGACTCGTTCTCCAGCACCATGTGACAACGATTTAAATCACGTTCTACATAAGCCTGGCAGGCACGATCTACCGCCTGCTCCGCCAGCCCACCCATGCGAAGCAATTTCTCCCGCAGCTCATCTAGTCCTTGTTGAAACCTCGTACGCATTATCCAAACCTGCCTGTGATGTAGTCTTCCGTTCTCTTATCCGAGGGATTCGTAAAAATCTTTTCTGTCTTGTCGAACTCAATCAGATTTCCCAGCAGAAAAAATCCCGTGTATTCAGCTACTCGCGACGCCTGCTGCATGTTGTGCGTCACAATTACGATGGTGTAACGCTGTTTCAACTGGAAAATCAGCTCTTCAATCTTGCTGGTCGAAATAGGGTCCAGCGCCGAGCAAGGTTCGTCCATCAGCAAAACCTCCGGCTCGACTGCCAGTGCCCGAGCAATACACAAACGTTGCTGCTGCCCGCCCGATAAGCTCGCTCCCGACTGCTTACGCAGCGCATCTTTCACCTCATCCCAAAGCGCCGCCATGCTGAGCGACCGCTCGACGATTTCATCCAGCCGCCGGCGATCGCGAAAACCGTTCAGCTTCAGTCCCGCCGCCACATTGTCATAGATGGACATGGTGGGAAATGGATTGGGCTTCTGAAACACCATGCCAATCTGGCGCCGGACTTGGGTGGCGGAAGTGCCGTTATAGACATTCAGCTCGCCAATGCGAATGTGTCCGTCAACCCGCGCTTCCGGCACAGTCTCGTGCATGCGGTTAATGCAGCGCACGAATGTTGATTTCCCACAGCCGGATGGCCCGATGATGGCGGTCGCATGGTTAGCCAACATCTTGAGATTGATGTCACGCAGAGCCTGCGTCTTGCCGAACCAGGCATTCAGTTGTTCAACTTGGACGTCAACGCCCATCTTAGCTGGTTCCTTTGAGCATCCCGCGTCCTGCAGCAATGCGGACTGCGCTCACGGAGATGACGATTAACACGATTAAGACCAGGGCCCCAGCCCATGCTTGCCGGTGCCATTCATCGAAAGGCGAGATCGCATACACGAAAATCTGGAGTGGCAACGCGGCGGTCGGCTGATTCACGTTCCAGTTCCAGTAGGTATTACCAAACGCCGTAAACAAAAGCGGCGCGGTCTCGCCTGCTATCCGGGCGAAGGCCAGCATCACGCCGGTGATCACGCCCGACGTGGCAGTGCGCAGCGTGATGGAAAGCGTAGTCCGCCACCGTGAGACTCCCAGCCCATAAGCCGCCTCACGCACCGTAGTTGGAACCAGTAGCAGCATCTCCTCTGTGGCCCGGGTAATCGTGGGAACCATCATGATGGCGAGGGCAACGCCTCCAGCCAGCGCCGAGAAATGCCTTTGCCTCAGGACCACGATGCCGTAAGCCACGATGCCGATCACGATGGATGGAACTCCATTCAGAATATCGGCCGTGAATCGGATTATGTCCCCAAAGCGGCCGCGGGCATATTCCGCCAGGTAAATGCCGGCGCCGATTCCTACCGGCACGCCCAGAATGCTGGCGATTAGCAGGATTAAGACTGATCCGGCTATGGCATTGGCCATTCCACCGCCCGCTTCCCCGACTGGTTTCGGAGTCTGCGTCAGAAACGCCCAGTTCAGGGACCCGATTCCGCTATAGATCAGATATCCGAACACCGCACACAAGGGCAGCAAAACCAGCACTACAGCGCCGCCCGCCGCCAGCGTGGACAACAAATCGATGCCTCGCCTCCGCAAGCTCACGCGGAGATCCGCCCGGTCCGCTTGTGTTGCCATCTCGTTAGGCACGGCTCCTCGCAGGGATACCTCGAGTCACGCTCCAAACCAGCAACTGGGCCAGAACATTGACCACGATCGTCACCAGAAACAGTGCCAGCCCCACCTGCACCAGCGAACTCAGGTATAAGTCGCCGGTCGCCTCGCTGAATTCGTTGGCGATCACGCTTGCCATAGTGTAACCGGGCGCAAATAGCGATTTCGCAATTTCGGCCCGATTGCCGATCACCATGGTGACGGCCATAGTCTCGCCCAAGGCTCGGCCTAATCCGAGAATTCCTCCGCCTAGGATGCCTGCGCGAGCGTTGCGCAGCACGCCCATTCGAATCATCTCCCAGCGCGTCGCTCCCAGCGCCAACACGGCTTCTCTCTGCTGTTGGGGCACCGCCGTCATCACTTCCCGCGTAATCGAGGAAATAATTGGGATAATCATGATGGCCAGAATGACGCCCGCTGCCAGCATGCCAATTCCGTAAGGAGGTCCTGCGAAAAGCCCCGTCCATCCCAGATACCGGGCCAGCCACGGCTGCACGCTTCGGCGCAACAGCGGCACCAGCACAAAAATCGCCCATAGCCCGTAAATGACGCTCGGAATGGCAGCCAGAAGTTCAGTCGTAAAGGAGAGAGGAGTGCGCAACCATTGTGGCGACATTTCGGTTATGAATACCGCCACCCCAACGGCCAGCGGAACCGCGATCAGCAGGGCTAGTAGAGAAGAGACGATGGTTCCGTAGACGAACGATAGGGCGCCGAATTGTTCATTGACGGGATCCCAGTCGGTTTGGAAAAAGAACTTCCAGCCAAACGCCTGCCGCGCCAACGTGCCTTTGGTAGTCAACTCGTAGACGATCAGGCATACCAAGAACAGCACGGTCAGTCCGCACGCCAGCATAGCGTACTGAAAGATGCGGTCCGCCCACTGGCTGCCTGAGTCTTTGATTCGAGACTCCGGTTTCTCCGGAGGCTTCGACGTAAGTTTCGGCCCAACCGCTAGTTCCGGGCTAGTCAGGGGGTGCGCTCCCACGGCTCGATTGGCCATCGGCCTAAACCTACCAGAATCGTGTTACAGCACTGTTAAAACCTCCGGGTATCAACAAAAGGTTGGGCTGGACATCAGCCGCCCACGGCGGAACCCATGGTCAACTCAGGACCCTCTTGGCCGTGCCAGTTTGACATCCGGCATGCCACGCTGAAGAAACTGCAATTTGGTCTGGCGCGGCCGCACTCAGGATCGTCCTCCCGCCTCCCCGCAAACCGGAGTCGCAGAGCAGCTTGCCAAGAAGTCACGGTTCCTCCCGTGCCTTGGTTGCCGCTTCAAACCCAAATGCCACCTGGATCAGAGTTGGTCGTTATAGGACTTTCGCTATAGAAGTTATAGAACTTTCGCAATAGAAAACGTAGGAAAAAATAAAAGGCGCCCACGAAGTGGCGCCCTTGTGTGAGATCCTCAGCGATTGAACTCAGTGGATTTGTTTAAATGCCTCTCTTACTTTGGCTGCCACGTTCTCCGGCAGAGACGCATAGTTCAATTCCTTGGTCATCCTTTCTCCGTCGTTCAACATCCAGTTGAGAAAATCAACCAGGATCTTGCCCTTACCAGGATCTTTCGACTGGGTGGGAATCAAGAGCCAGGTAAAGCTGGAAATCGGGTAAGCATCTTTCCCCGGCGCATTGGTGATGGACACGCGGAAATCAGCCGGCATTTCCTTTACCGAGCCTGCTGCCGCCGTAGCACCTTCCAGGCTGCCTTTCGTCCAGTTCCCCGCGGCATTCTTCACCGCTCCATACGGAATTTTGTTCTGCGCGGCATAAATCAGCTCCACGTAACCGAAGGCACCTTCCATCTGCCGGATCATGCCAGCCACGCCCTCATTTCCCTTGGCGCCCAAGCCTACCGGCCATTTCACCGATGTCCCCTTGCCAACCCGCTCCTTCCATTCCGGACTGACCTTGGACAGGTAATCCGTGAAAATATAGTTGGTCCCGCTGCCGTCAGAACGATGCACTACGATGATCGGCTTGTCGGGAAGCTTGGCATCAGGGTTGTCCCGGGTGATCGCTTTATCGTTCCAGCTCGTGATCTTGCCTAAGCAGATGTCGGCGATCACCGGGGGCGAAAAGTGCAGCTCGCCAGAGACACCCGGCACGTTGTACGCTGGCACCACCGCGCCCAGTACGGTGGGAATATGCAGAATTTTGACTTTGGCCTGCGATAGTTGCTCATCACTCATGGGCCCATCACTCGCCCCGAAATCCACCGTACCTTCCAGCACCTGCCGGATTCCGCCCCCGCTCCCGATGGACTGATAGTTGATTTGCACGTCCGGGTGGGCCTTGTGGTATTCGCTGAACCACTTGGAATACATGGGATAAGGAAACGTTGCGCCCGCCCCGTTCAACGTGGTCTGCGCCAGGACGGGCACCGCCACTGCCAGACTCAAAAGCAGAGCTATGCGACGAATCAATCGTGATTCCTCCTTTTTTGTCGATGATTCTTTTGTATGGCTGTTTTGTTAAAGGATTGTTACAAGGGGGTGAATTTCAGGTGAAAGCGACTCTCGTTCACAAGGGCACACTTTGCTGTGCCCGTGAGACCGAATTTCGCCATTTCGGCGATGGGCAGGTAGCCGGAACCGCGCCCGAAACCAACCCCGTTAGGGTGTTGTGAAAATATCCCAGCGCTTTCAGTCGCTGGGATCAAGTGGGAAATTGGAACAGCTCCCGGAGGGACGAACGAAGCTCTCACGAAGCCACTATAAGCGTGCCAAACGGGAACAACCCAACTACCCGCGAGAACGTGCACCTCCCATCCGGGGACCACACCCACCTCCTCCTCTCCGTTATCATGAACTCTGTCCATGACATCCCGGCGTCCCACCATTGGCGTTTTCGATTCCGGCTTCGGCGGCCTCACCGTTCTGAAAGAACTCGTCTCCCTGATTCCCAACGCCGATTATCTCTACTTCGGCGACACTGCCCGCCTGCCCTACGGCTCAAAATCCGCCGCAACCGTCGCCCGCTACGCCGTAAGCGCTGCACACTTTCTGGAATATCACGGAGCGGAACTGCTGGTCATCGCCTGCAATACCGCTACCGCTCTGGCTCTCGACAAGATCGTCGCCAGCTCACACCTACCTGTAATTGGGGTGGTCGAACCCGGCGCCGAACGCGCCTCCGCCTGCAGCAAGGTCCACAAAGTGGTCGTGATTGCCACCGAAGCCACCGTCAGCAGCCACGCCTACCTGAAAGCGCTGCAGGCTCGCGACGTTGAAGCCAGAGAAAAGGCCTGCCCGCTGCTCGTTCCATTGGTCGAAGAAGGCTGGATCGAACACCCGGTAACCGAGCAGGTAGCCCGAATTTACTTGGGAGAGGCTTTTGGGGACGGCTTTCAATCCGCAGACGTCCTGGTGCTCGGATGCACCCACTATCCGCTACTTAAGCCGCTGCTGCACCGTGTGGCACCGTCGCACGTCGCGATCGTGGACTCAGCCGAATCCACTGCTCGCGTTGTGGCTCAGCGGCTAAGCCTCGAGCCGGTGGTATCCTCTTCCGAAGAAGAACGCCGCAACCTGTCAAGGCATAGGTTCTTCGCCACCGACTCAGTAGAAAAATTCCGCCGCCTGGGAGCAATGTTCATGGGTCACTCAGTAGGCGACGTCCAACACGTGGACCTGAAGGAGTGATCCAGGCTGCATAGGGACAGCCGTCCTCGGCTGTCCGGCTCTAAAATGAAGGGAAAACAAAAGCGGCCGCCTAAGCAGCCGCTCACGTCAAACTACAGAGATTACCCTAGTACAGCCGGAAGCTCACTTCCACGTTGATCTGCACCGCTACCGGTCTTCCATCCTTCATCGCAGGCTCAAACTTCCATTGCTTTACAGCCTCGATAGCCTTCTCATCAAGGCCCATACCCAGGTTACGCGCCACCTTGATGTCCCGCGGTTTCCCGTCAGGACCAACGATCAGCCACAGTACGCAAGTGCCCTGGTACTTAGCCTTCCTAGCTTCTTCCGAATACTCGGGATCGGGCTGAAAGAGCACCTTTGGTGCGGAAACTCCGCCGCCCACCTTGAACACGCCGCCGCCGATACCACCTCCGCGGCCAGGTCCGACACCCGGACCAGTACCTGCTCCAACGCCGCCGCCCGAGCCAGAACCGATCCCGCCGCCCGACCCAGTGCCATTCGAAGGCGGTCCGGAAGGCAGGTGCGAGGTTATATCGCCCAGCGTAGGCAGGTTGCTCGCCAGCTTAATCTGCGGAGGAACGACGACAGTTGGCTCGGCCGTCAACTTCGGATGATCGTTGCGTACCACGATCTGGGGAGGCGTAATCTGCTCCATCGCCAGCTTAGGCAGCCGTCCCTTGGGAGCCTTAAAGACATCCCGGTCACCACCGCCGCCACCGCCGCCCACTTGCGTCTTGGCTGGCTGCATGGGCGGAATATCTTCCGAGGGCGCGATCAGGGTCACCGTCTCGTGTTTCTTAACTTCCTCCACTACGCGACGGCCCAACAGCGACAAACCAATGATCGCGACAATCGCAATGGTGTGCACTATGGTCGAACCGTAAGCGCCGCGTTTCGAGTAATTGTAGAAACCCCAGATGTCGCGTACCGGTTCGGGCCGAGAAGTTAGCTTCAACGGTGGGAGTTTCTTCGGGAAAACAAGATCATCGATGTTCTGAAAGAGAGACTTCCAGAGCGGCTTCTCGGCGTCCTGGGGGAGAAGCAAATTCAATTCGGGTTGGCCGGTGGTGCGCAATTTCATGTCCTGTGTCGCCATAGAGTTTCGACCCGAGTTCGTTTTCTCTTTCTTTCAGCAGACGGAACCAACCGCCGTGCTTCTGTAAAGGATGAGCACGAACCCTGCCAAGTTGCTTCTCCGCTGTTGCCGCACTCTTATCTATTGTTTTTCCGGAAGGCTGCGGCTATCAAATGCGGTGAGCGGCGGGCTGCCGGTTTGTTGCTTGACTTGCGGTTAGATGCCAGAATCCACATCTTTAGATGAAAATTGTACACGCTTTTCAGCTGAATTCTTAGTGTATTACCAAGTCCCTCTCGTGACATACCTTTCGAACCATGCCAAAGGTTCAATGGACGTTAGTTTGCCCCCTTCTCTATAATGAAAAAAATCAATCATTTGGGAGAAAGCAAGCGAGTGCCGCTCGACCTGAAATCCACTATCAATCTGCCCAAGACCGCCTTCCCCATGAAGGCCAATCTGCCGCAGAACGAGCCCAAACTGCTGGCCCGCTGGGAGCAGATGCACGTCTACGAGCGCATTCGTCAAGCCCGTCAGGGCGCGCCTACTTACGTCCTGCATGATGGTCCGCCTTACGCCAATGGTCCGATCCACCTCGGCACCGCCATGAACAAATGTCTTAAGGATTTCATTGTGAAATCCAAAACCATGGCGGGTTTTGACGCTCCTTATGTTCCTGGTTGGGACTGCCATGGCCTGCCCATCGAAAACAAGGTAGACCAGATGCTCGGCGGCAAAAAGTTGCAGATGAAGCCCGAGGCTGTCCGCCTGGAATGTCGCAAATATGCCGAGAAGTTTCTCGATCTCCAGCGTTCCCAGTTCAAACGAATCGGCGTCTTTGGCCGCTGGGAGCAGCCTTACTCCACTATGACTCCGCAATATGAGTCAGTGGTGATGGATATCTTCTACAAGTTCTTCGAGAATGGATTCGTCTACAAGGGCCTGCGTTCGACCTACTGGTGCATCCACGACGAAACCGCGCTGGCCGAAGCCGAAGTCGAGTACGAAACCCATGTCAGCCCGACGGTCTGGGTCAAGTACCGCCTGCAATCTGACCCGCGCACCATTGACCCTCAGTTGGCCGACCGACGGATCCAGGGCGGAAAACCGATCTCTACGATTATCTGGACCACCACACCATGGACCCTCCCCGCATCCATGGCCGTCGCCTTCCATCCCGATGAGGAATATGTCGCGCTGGAGACTGACAAAGACATCTTCATCGTGGCCGAGCGCCTGTCCCAGGCCACTGCGGGAAAATGCGGTTTCCCTGACGCCAAGCTGATAGCGCGAATACCCGGCCGTGCTCTGGAAAATACATGGTTCTACCATCCCTTCCTACCCTGGGAGCGCCGCAAGGTTCTAGGGGTGCTGGCCGACTACGTGACCATGGACACCGGTACTGGTGTCGTCCACACCGCTCCCGCCCATGGTGCAGAAGATTTTTACACCGGCACCAGGTACAAACTCGATCCCACCTGCGAGGTGGACGCGTCCGGCGTGATCCACAATGGCTTGCCGGAATACGATGGCAAGAAGGTCTTCGACGCGAACAAGCCCATCGTCGAGTTGCTGAAGATTCGTGGCGTTCTCCTCCACACTGAGAGCCTGGAGCACTCTTATCCCCACTGCTGGCGCTGCCACAATCCGATCATCTTCCGCGCCACCGAGCAGTGGTTCATCTCTATGGAGACTCCCATGAAAGGCGGCACTCTTCGCAGCCTTACTCTGGAAGAGATCAAGAAGGTGAAGTGGGACCCGGCATGGGGCGAAGAACGCATCGCCAACATGATTGCCACCCGTCCTGACTGGTGCATCTCGCGACAGCGCGTCTGGGGTGTGCCCATCGCCGTCTTTCTCTGTAAACGCTGCGGCAAACCGCTGAACGATCCGAAAATCAATAATGCCGTCGTGCAGTTCTTCGCGCGCGCCGGAGCCGATGCTTGGTACACCTCTGCAGCTGATGCTCTCGTTCCGCCCGGGACCGAGTGTCCCAGTTGTGGCGGAACAAAATTCGAGAAGGAAACTGACATCCTTGATGTCTGGCTCGAATCCGGCTCCAGCCACGCCGCCGTCCTCGGTCACGAACCTGACCTGCCCTGGCCTGCCGATTTGTATCTGGAGGGAGGAGACCAATACCGCGGCTGGTTTCATTCTTCCCTGCTCTGCTCCATGGGGTACAGGGGCAGCGCCCCGTATCGCATGGTGACCAGTCCCGGCTGGACCCTCGACGAAGAACGCCGCGCCCTGTCGAAGTCCAAAGGGAACGATGTGGATCCGGTCGACATCGCCAACCGCCTGGGCGGCGAAATCGTGCGCTTATGGGTGGCCTCCGTGGATTTCCGCGAAGACGTGATCGGCTCCGAGCGCCTGATGCAGAGCAACGCGGAGATCTACCGCAAGATTCGCAATTCCCTATTCAAGTATGTGCTCGGGAATCTTTACGACTTCGATCCGCAAAAGCACCGCGTTCCGTTTGATCAAATGCAGGCAATCGATCAGTTCATGCTGCGGCAAACCGCCGACTTGAACGATCAGATCCAGCGCTGGTACGAGGAGTTTGCTTTCCACAAGATCTACCAGGGCGTAAATCAATTTGTGGCCGACCTCAGTGCCTTTTATTTCGACGTGCTCAAGGATCGCCTCTACACGTTCACACCCTGGTCACGGGCGCGTCGCTCGGCCCAGACCGCAATCTGGCTGATCGGCGAAACCCTGGCGGGGCTATTAGCGCCGATCTTGAGTTTTACCTGCGAAGAAGTCTGGCAACACTTGCCGAAGATGGCGGAACGCACCGAAAGCGTGCACCTCACCCGCTTCCCCATGCCGGCAGACATCCTTGGTGCCGCCCCGCGTGAAGACAAGGAGCAGAAGGAAGACTGGTCTACGCTACTGGCCGTCCGCGGTGAGGTCTTGAAATCGCTGGAGGAAGCCCGCAACAAGGACCTGATCGGCTCCGGCCTGGAAGCTCAGGTAAGGCTTTCGGCCGCCGGCCCGGTCTACTCTGTGCTTGCGCGTTATCGGGATCAATTGCGCTACCTCTTTATCGTATCGGCCGTCAACTTAGAGCAGGGCGCCTCGGGTAATGGAACGGGCGGCGTCACGGTGCAAGTGAGCAAAGCAGAGGGCAAGAAGTGCGAACGCTGCTGGAATTATTCCGAGCATGTAGGCGAGGATAAAGCTTACCCATCGGTTTGCGAACGCTGCAGCGCCGTCTTAAGAGAGATCGAAACCGGGAACACCGACGAGTAGTCTAGTAATCTTATGGTAGAGACGGGGTTTGTCCCGTCTCACTCTAGACGCGGGAAACTGCGTTTCTGCCAGCAAGGCGCGTCTGGCCTCCAGCCGCGAAGCGGCAGATTAAAGCCCACGGCGCAAGCCGTGGGTAGGGAGAGTAACGCCTTGGCCCGGCCCCGGCGGGGCGAAAGAACTGTTATGCTGCATTTTGATTTTCTCGAGGAGTAAACACCCCAGCCCAGATGACTCAACACGCCATGCGCAAGTACCACTTTCTGATCGCCTTTTTTGTGCTGCTCTTGGATCGTCTGGCCAAGCTCACCATCGAAAAAAGCATCCTGCTGCACGACAGCATCAGCGTCATCCCGGGCTTTTTCCGCCTTACCCACGTGGAAAACCGTGGCGCCGCCTTCGGTCTCTTCGCCGACTCCCCTTCGGAATGGAAGATTGCCGTCCTGGTCCTGTTCTCGCTGGTCGCCCTGGTGATCGTCTCCGCTTTGCTCTGGAAAAACAGTCACGCCATGACCACCACCGGAGTTGGACTCGCACTTATTCTCGGGGGCGCCCTGGGCAATCTTTGGGATCGCCTGGTCAGCGGCCATGTAGTGGATTTCTTGCTCTTCTACGTCGGCCAGTACCAGTGGCCTGCCTTTAACGTCGCCGATAGCGCGATTGTCGTAGGTGCAGGCCTGCTGGTTTTCGAAATTCTCTTCACCAAAGCCCCTGCCCACGAAAAAGTCAGCGGCCAGTAAGCCTGAGGTAGCGCCGGCATCTTGCCGGCTGTCCGGAGGGCATCCTTCGTTCCCCGGCGTGGGCGGGACACCCGGTTTGAGTGGGGACGGGTCTATGAACCCGTCCGTCGCTGAGCTGTCAGCCGAGTTCCCTCCCTTCGGTTGACTTCCCTCCTCCTTCCGGGTGTATAACTCCCTCCGGCGGACGTTGTGGGACGTCCGCACCGGGGCTCAAGATAAGGCCACTTCTGTCGGTCCGTTTCCGTCTCCATCTTCCCTGAGAGGACGTAAGCCGACCCAGCCCTTCCCATCCCACAACGACACGGCGCGCGTAACTGCAACTGCTTCCACTCGTGAGGTGGGGTATGAACCAGCGCGAACTCGGCTTGTCAGGTTTTCCACAGCGGCAAAGCAAACCTACCCTCCCCTCAATCAACAATCAAAAACTCAACAATCAGCCATCCCCCAAAGGAGACCTAAACAATGGCGACTCAGAGAGTTACGGCTATGTCTGCACCCGTCGAAGCGACCGAGGATCTTAATTCTTTTCGCATTGCCATGCGCCAGTTCGACACCGCCGCGGAAAGGAGCAACCTTGACCCCGGCCTGCGCGAGGTCTTGCGCCGCCCTCGCCGCGCATTATCCCTCTCGCTGCCTGTAAAGATGGATGACGGTTCGCTCCGAGTCTTCGAAGGTTTCCGAGTTCAGCACAGCAGCGTGCGCGGCCCCTGCAAAGGTGGAATTCGCTATCATCCCAACGTCACTTTCGACGAAGTCAAAGCGCTCGCCTCCTGGATGACCTGGAAATGCGCCATCGTCAACATTCCCTTCGGTGGCGCCAAGGGCGGAATTGTCTGCGATCCCCACAAGCTCTCCAAAAACGAACTGGAGCACCTGACTCGCCGCTACGCCTACGAGATTTCCCCCATCATCGGCCCGGACAAGGACATCCCTGCCCCTGACGTCTACACCGACTCGCAAGTCATGGCTTGGATCATGGACACCTACAGCATGACCCACGGCAGCAGCGCTCCTGGCGTGGTGACTGGAAAACCGACTTTCCTGGGAGGTTCCTTTGGCCGTAATGAGGCTACGGCCCGTGGCTGCTGGTTCGTGATTCGCTCTGCCTGTGAAGTTATGGGGATCAGCCTGGACCGTGCCACCGTAGCCATCCAGGGCTTCGGCAATGCCGGCAGCATCGCCGCGGAATTGCTCTCTCGGCAAGGCGCAAAAATCATCGCAGTGAGCGACTCCCGCGGTGGCATCCTCAATCGCGCAGGCCTGCGCGTTCCCGAGTTGCTGCAGCAGAAGGTGAAAACCGGCTCAGTGGTCAATTTCCCAGACAGTGAGCCCATCGACGGCCAAGCCATCCTCGAACTTCAGTGCGACATCCTCATTCCCGCCGCGCTGGAAAATCAAATCACCTTGGATAACGCGGACCGCATCCGGGCACGCATCGTTGCCGAAGCGGCCAACGGTCCCACCACGCCCGACGCCGACGCGGTACTCCACGAGCGCGGAATCATGGTGATCCCCGACATCCTCGCCAACGCCGGTGGTGTCACAGTCTCGTACTTCGAATGGGTTCAGGACCTTCAAGAGTTGTTCTGGGATGAAGACGACGTCAATCGTCGCTTGGAGCGGGTCATGGTGAAGGCTTTCACCGATGTCCACGCGACGGCCAAGAAATACGACGCCGACATGCGCACCGGAGCCTACATCCTGGCCATCGACCGCGTCGCGACTGCCACGCGCGTGCGCGGCATCTGGCCGTAGGAGAAAGCAGAGCAGCAGCTGCGCTCCAACAGTGTGCTACCGCTGCTCACCTCCCAAAGAACCCTGTCATGCCGAGCGAAGCGAAGAATCTGGAGTGCGCAACCGTTGCTTTGACAATCCTCAGGACTGAGGGTGAGCTGCACGGAGTGCAGCTCACCTTAGCCGAAACGCCTAAGCCGATTTCCTCTGTTGCTGCACGCTAGCGAAAAACGCTTTCGTCCTTTCCGTCATCTCCTGGGGAGATAGGTCCTCCTTGTGTGTGGCTAAACCCCAGGTGTAGCCAAAAGGATCGACGAACGTTCCGTATCGATCACCCCAGAACATATCTGCGACTGCCATGGTTTCCTTCCCACCGGCACTCACAGCTTGGCGGAAGCTGGTATCCACGTCAGGCACGTAAACATTCAGCACGGTCGTTGACCCTCCCAGGGTCTGCGGCGACTTGGCATGGGATTGGGGAGATTCGTCGGATAGAAAGATGATGGAATCACCAATCTTGAGTTCGGCATGCATGATGCCTTTGCCGTCCTGACCAGTCATTCGCATGAGCTCTTGCGCCCCGAGCGCCCGCTTGTAAAAATCAATCGCCTGGGCGGCATTCCTCACTATGAGGCTTGGAGTGACGGAATGAAATCCCTCGGGAATCGGCTTGCTAGCACGTGTCATTGCATTCCTCCTTCTTTTTTGCTTCTTTGGCTTGCGTGTTTGTTGGAAGTTGGAAATTCAGAAAGGCTCGGAAGATTCTATCTGGCGGACGCCGGTGGAAAAGGTAAAAATGCAGCAAATCCTGCCAGACATAACAACGCCGATCTGTTACATATCGTCACTGAGCGAAGCGAAGGATTTCTGTCTTTCGCCGTGGGCCACCCTAACGCTTGTCATTCAAACGGCTTTTTCGCCGGTGAGGAATCTGCTGTTCGTGGCGAATACAAGAAAAGCAGATTCCTCGCTCCGCTTGACGGAATGACAATGACTGACAAGGATGAGTAAGCTCGTGCGGGGACGGGCCTCCCCGTCCATCCAGAGCGAAGCTCCGGAGCCGCGCTTATCACCACACACACCTTGCCGTCACGAGCAGGTGCAAAGCCTGCGAAGGACCTCGCGTCCAGTCATCACTGCCCTAAGGATTCCCGTACAGTTGCTTATACACGCTGGTATTCCTGAGGATAGCCTGCACGTACTCGCGCGTCTCGGTAAACGGAATAGACTCGACAAATTCCTGCGGGTCCCGATAATTCCCTGCCGACAACCAGTCCTCCACCCGGTCCGAACCGGCATTGTAAGCGGCCAGCGCGTACTCGAAGGAGCCGAACTTATCCACCATGCTCCGGAAATACCGCGTGCCGAGCTGCAAATTCACTCCCGGTACGAATAGCTGGGTGGCATTGAAATGGCGCAGCTTTGCTTCCTTGGCCACCTTCTTCCCCGTATTAGGCAGCAACTGCATCAACCCCAGCGCGTTGGCATGCGAGACGGCGCCCGGATTGAATTCCGACTCCTGCCGGATCAGTGACGCCACCAGGAAGGGATCCAACCGGTTTTGCGTCGAATACCGCTTCAGATCCGCCCAGTAGGGGCGTGGAAACAGGGCTTCCCAATACGACCGTGGCAGCGCCGGAATATCCATGGCAAAGTAGTTCGGCACTGCTTTCTTCATCACTTCTATTCCCAGATTGAACTGCTGATTCTGCAGATAAAGACGCGCCGTCTCCGGCGCAACCCAGGCCCCTTTCTCTTCCTGGGAGGCAGCTTGTAATTCGCGCGCCGCCAGTTCTACCAAACCTCCATTTCCCAGCAGCTGGGCTTTCTGAACCCGCAAATTATCGGCCGGAGCGTCGTCATCTTCCAGTTCCGCGGGCTTGGCATCGATCGGAGAAATTTTATCGAGCAGGGCGTACTGCTGCGGCTCGCCCGTAGCATTGAGCGCCGCTAATTCCTTACGTGACAGGTCGGCGTAATAGTAGTTGCGGAACCGGTCGGAGATTTTCTGATAGAACGCGCGCGCCATCGCTAGATCCCCGTCCTCACGCGCCAGGCGCGCGCGCCAGTAAAGCGCCGCCGGCACCTCATTAGACGATGGATACAGCGCAATCTGGTCTTCGAACGCTTTCTTAGCGTCTTCCTTCCTGCCCTGACGCAACGTCAGCCACGCCGCCTTCCAATGTGCATAAGCTGCGCGCCCTCCGTTGGGAAAGCGCTCCTGCATCTCTCGATAGGCGTCAATCGCGCGATCGTAATTGCGCTTCAATAGGAAAATGTTGCCGGCTGAAAGCAGTGCCTGTTCCAGCCACGGACTAGTCGGCGCGTCTTGCCGAAGCTGCGTCAGGTTCTTGAGAAAGCCATCTTCATCATCGGACGCGCGCGCAACTTCGCCCAGCAGGTAGATTCGTTGCGCGTTCACCTCTCCGGTCGTGTCTTTCAGCAACTCCAGAACCTGCTTGGCGTCTTTCCCTCGTCCGCTCTTCAGCAGCGCGCTGGCCAAAGCCAGTTGCACAACAGCGCGCGCCTCGGGGCTCACCTCGTTCATGAATTCGCGATATTCAGTGGCGGCGTCGGCATAGCGTCGGCCCTTGGCCAGCAGGTCCGCTCTGATTTTTTTCTGCTCCCATGTCATAGGCGGCGCTGCCCCCGAGAATTTCTTTAATTCAGCCGCCGCGGCATCGGCTTCACCGGACAGTGGCATCGCCAGATACAAATTTTGGAAAACGGTGACTGCTTTGCTCGTCTCGCTCGCAGCCTCGTACGCACGTCCGAGGTTCCATTCCACGTCTGCCCGTGGCGGCTGCCGGTCTTTTTCCAGAAGCGCCACTGCCTCTGCAGCCCGATTCTGCTGCAGCAAGGCGCTTGCATACACCACGTGAGTGTCTTTAATCAGCAGAGAGTCAGGATATTTCACCTCGAAATCGCGCAGTGTTGCCAGCGCCTCCAAGCTCCTGCCCGTCTGCATGTAAGCCGTGCCCAGGTAATATGCGACGTATTCGCCCAGATCGCCCGCGTGCACCTTCGCCCGCTGCAGAGGGGCGACCGCCTTCAGATAGTTGTGATCCAGCGTATACGCATACCCAAGCACCAGCCAGGCCAGCGCTCCCGCGTCTTCGTTGTTATGCCGCCGCGCGTAACCTTCCACCCCGGCGTAGGCCGCCGGAGTGCGGTTCGGCAGCAGTTGTCGAGCCATGGGCCGCAGATCGGCGGACTTTACAAATGCCTGGTGAATTCGCCGCGCTCGCCGCGAACTCACTTGCTTCTTCTTTTTCTTTTTTCTGGGAGTCGGTCTTGTAGCCCGCTTGCCAGCAGCCTTCGAGGAGGAAATGGTTTTCCCAGACTGGGTCGTCGCCGCCGATTGCTGGGCAAGCGCGGGGAAAGAAAACAACAGCAGAACACTGCCTACAATTGAGAGTACCTGGACCAGGACCAACCTGCGCCAACTCACACTGACACTAGTTTATCGCTTAAAGTTGCTGCCCAGAAGAGTCACATCGTCTTCCGCAAGGCTGCGGACCAATTCCTGGTTGAAATAGTTCCCGGAAGCTGCCACCGTATTCCCGTAGCGCTTCGAATAGGTCGAGCGGCTCTTGTCGATGTCTTCCTTCAACCGGTCGTAAAGATCTTTGCTCTTGCGGCCTTCCGCCATTTTGGCTTGGTTATAAAGCTTAATCTCGTCAATCAGCAGCCGTGCGAACCTTTGCGCTTTCCGGTGAACATCCGCCTCCTCAGGCGGCAACCCGGCAAACTGATCACCGGCAGCGTCACTGGGTGCAGGCTCCGCCTCAACGTGGACAGTAGCCGAGGACGCAGGCGCAGCCTTGCTAAATGCTGGCGCGTGCGCCGCGAACGGATCTGCAAATGACGGCGCAGCATGCGCTGCCGACGCGTGTGCCACCGGCGCTTCCTTCTTCTCCGCGCCGCCTGACGCCCCTTCCTTGGGCGCGGTCTTGCGCAGGGAAGCGACTTCCAGCCACGTCCCCGTAGTCAGCACCAGCAACTCCAGCGCAGAGGCGTCAAGCCGGCTTTCGCGATCGGGTCCCGCGTCCGCATAAATCAGCGCTGCCACTTTTTCCCGGAGCAGAAGCGGCAGCAATACACACTTTCCGTCTGCGGGCGGCCCGAATTCGGCAATAAATCTTTGGTCCATCTCCGAAGCATTGCCTGAGAGTGCCGTGTGCCCGCCCAACACCCGCGCCACCAGCCCCGAATTTGCATCCAGCGCAAAATCCTTGATGGCGTCGTTGTTGGCAAACGCGCGCCCTTGCCAGCCACCTGCCATCCCGCCTTTGACGACGAACAGCGCCGCCCGCCCGCAATACTGAACCGCATTGTCCAGCAACCCGCGAAGTACGTCCCGTTGCGTCGTCGCGCTATGAATTGCGGAAACTGCCTTCAGCAGATGATTGGGGCCAGGCTTACTTTCTTCGGCTCCGCCTAGCTGAGGTTTGAGCTCCGCCAGCACCCGCCGCGTGATATCGGTCCGCAGCTGCGGGAGATGGCTCTCCACTACCTCGGAGATCACGCGTTCTACGAGTTGTTCGATTTTTCTTTCCGCCATTCCTGAAAACCAATCAGCTGGTCTGAGGACAGGATTCTCACCCGTCCCGCGCCTTCTCCCAAGCGCCCGAGTTCAGTGATTGATTATACGGCACTTGCGCATTACGCCGAGGTTACCACCGTGTACCTTGGTGGACCCCGCGTCATTTCGCACGTTACCGCAAACGCTTGTGAGTTTCCTACGTCAAAAGACAAATGGGCACAAGGCCGGATTCCCGATTACAATACCCTTTCCTTTTGGCCGCGCGGCCCAAAATTGTTGAATCGGCGGAAGAATGGGAACCATCCAACCAAGAGTGAGTGAGCCCGTCAGTGATGAACTGGCGCTGGTTCAGGCAGCCAAGGGCGGCGACGTCGCGGCGTTTGAAGAACTGGTCAAACGCTACGACCGGAATGTGTTTCGCATCGCGCAGCACATTACACAGAACCGCGAAGACGCGGAAGATGTGGTGCAGGACGCATTCCTGAAGGCTTATCAGAACCTGGGACAGTTCCAGGGTCAGTCGAAGTTTTACACCTGGCTGGTGCGTATCGCGGTCAACGAGGCGCTCATGAAGTTGCGCCGTCGTCGGCCCGAGCGCATGGTATCGCTCGACGAGGACGTCAAGACCGAGGATGACTCGGTTCCTCGCGAGGTCGCGGATTGGTCGCCCAATCCTGAGCAGCTCTACAGCCAGTCCGAGCTGCATGACATTTTGACGAAGACCATCCAGGGGCTTCCTCCGAGCTTCCGGACGGTTTTTGTACTGCGCGATGTGGAGGGTTTGTCGACCGAGGAAGCAGCCGAGGCTCTGGACCTCAGCATTCCGGCAGTCAAGTCGCGGTTGCTGCGAGCTCGCTTGCAGCTGCGCGAGCGGCTCAGCCGCTACTTTCAAAAACGCGATGTTGGCGGAGATGGCACACAGTGAAATGCTCTGAGTTTCTGCAAGAGCTAACCAACTACCTCGACGGCGTCCTGGACGCCCGCACCCGCGCTGAACTCGAAGATCACCTGTCTTGGTGCCACAACTGCTACGTCGTCTGTGATACCACCAAGAAGACCATCGAAATTTACCGTGACTCCCAGCTCTACGAACTTCCCGAAGACCTCCGCGGCCGCCTCCGATCCGCCATCATGGCTAAGTGCCAGAAGAAAAAAGCAGGTCCCGAACCCGTCTAATTCCCGTTTTAATATTCCGGTTAACCCGAAGTGTCCCACGCATTTCCGAGTGTTACTCTTTGCTTGGACCGGGCTTTCTTGACCACTCAGGCGCTCCCCCACTGTCGTGCAATAGAAACTTCTTGGTTACCAATGTAATCTAAGTAGCTGGCCAGAGTAGAAGCTGTTTTTCATAATAAATGCAGGGCTTTAAGTCGCTGTTGGCCAGGTGGCAGCAACCTAGGGCCGGCACAGGACCCGGCCAAAGCGGCTGCTCCGCTGCGGTGAGACGGCCAGCGAGACCCACGTTCTGGGGAGGTTAGGTATGGTTTCCAGGTTGCTCGATGCTTTCTTCGGTTGTTGGCATACTAGTCTTACTTTTCCGATTACGACCCGCTCTGCAGCGCGCCGCAGCGCAGCTGCTTCCCTCACGGGAACCTATGTTGTTTGTCTGGATTGCGGCAAAGAATTTGCCTACGACTGGCGCCAAATGAGGATTGTTGACGAAGCGCCAGAGCCAACTTCTGCCGTCGCCGACTTGGCTCCTAAACAGGCTGCGTAACTCCAGATTACCCGATCCATAACCAAAACCCGCTACTTCCACCGCGGCTTTAATTATCTTTTGATCCCCACGGTGTCAGCTTGGCGTCTTCGCCCTTGCCGTTTCTCAGGCCTTGTGATTCTCGGCTGTAGTGGGATCAATCATCGTCCGAATCTCCGAAATTCGATGCACCGGAAACCCGCCCTGCTTTGCATGCTCCCGAATTGCCTGTTCGTTCTCGGCGAGGTAAACGCAGTAGATTTTGTTGTCGGTAACGTAACTCTGCACCCACTGAATTTGAGGCCCCATACTGCGCAAAACCGAGCAGGATTTCTGCGCCACAGCCTGAAGCTGCTGAGGCGACAACTTCCCCGCGTCGGACAGTTCCCGCTCGATCAGAAACTTTGGCATACCTTGCCTCCCTGCAGATGATTTTCACCCGTGCCGCAAGACTTACGACCCAAGCTCCCGCCTATCGTGGGGCCGGTCTGGGGCAGCCAGATTACCACGCTTCGAAGCAGCCCTGCATGATGGCGTCGGCTGCCGAGTTCCGGACGGCGCGGAAATCTCGGTCCGCAGGAGAGCCCAAAACCCGCGTCAAATAACCGCTCCCCCTTGCCTGCTCAGGGGTATAATCTCTCGCCACACGAGGAGGTACTCGTTATGGCGAAGACTAAGCAATTCACAATTTCTGTAGAGAACCGGCCCGGCGCAGTTGCCGGGATCGCAAGAGCGCTCGGTGACGCGAAGGTAAATATTCTCGCTTTACTCGGAACTGCTCAGGGCGCCGGAGGCTCCATAGAGCTCGTGGTTGACGACGCCCGACGGGCCAGGAAGGCGCTGGACGCGGCCAGAATCTCTTTCCGTGAGACGAGCGCAGAAGAATGCGAGCTGTCCAACAAGCCTGGCGCTCTGGCCGACTGTCTCGATAAATTGGCAGCCAAGGGCGTTAACCTCAACTCCATCCACGCCAGCGTGGCCAAGGGCGGAAAGAAAGCCGTTCTCGTCTACACGGTCGAGGCGGAAGCGAAGGCAACCGCAGCAGCCTAGCCTGTAGAGTTGTGGCGACGGGCCTTTGTCCGTTCAGGGGCGGGATCTGTGTGGAGGCGGGTCTCCAACCCGCCTCCACACAATTTAGCCTGCAGACTCAGTACCTTATAGCCGCCGCGGATTGTCTCTCTAATTCCCTCTGACGCTCTTTACTCCGATTTCGACTGTGTTTACCGTATATCGCCCTCCCGGCACCGCCCGGCTACACTCCCCGACCGCAGCCCTCCACTCCCGGGACTCTTCCTATGACTGTCAAGAAAAATAACTCGTGGGCGTCTTCTCTTCGTGGACGATGAAGAAAGCATTCGGCCAACCTTGCCGCCCATATTGGAAGAAAAAGCCCTGACCGGCTATCCGGCCCTGGAAACCGCATTACAGGCTTTGCCGCCGAGGTTGATGACTACCTGGTCAAGCCGGTTGATGTCGCGACGATGGTTGGCGCGATTCATGGCAGGTGGGCAAATTAAGTGACAGGGGGCGAAACTCTCAAAGACTGCGGAAGCGTAGGGTTTGCCGCTTTTTTTTCTTCACAATTTGGTTCCCTCTCGGAACGAGCGTAGAGGTGTACCCTACAGAATGTACTGTATGGAACACTAGTATCATCCTCGCTACACTACCCCCCTCTGGGGTGATGGCTTTGACGCGAAGCAATGTCCTCCGGGCTCAAACTTCAGAGTTTCAAGGTGCCAAAGGCGCCAAGAAGCTTGTCATCCTGTGTGTCGAAGATGATGAAACGCAGAGTGAGCTACGCAGAAAAATCCTGGAGAAAGATGGTTATTCCGTATTAACCGCCTCTACTCGGGCCCACGCCATCAGTCTGTTTCGCGAAAATCCCGTCTGCCTGGTAGTGGCCGATCACATGCTACAAGGCCCTTCCGGAACCGACCTAGCCCGTCAACTCAAGCAAAGTAAGCCCGATGTGCCCGTCCTTCTGTATTCCGGAGGCTCACCCGAATCGATGCGGAACATCGACGCCTTCCTCCACAAAGCCGAGCCGGTGTCCCGGTTTCTCGCCATGATCCGCAGTCTGGTTGATCGCTATTGCGCCTAAAAACCAGAACGCTCTTTTGAATGTGAGAGCGGAATCTTCGTCTTCCAAATATCGAGGAGGGCACGGCTTCACAGTTGGGGAAGAGTCTGGTTTTGGGCGTCACTTTAGTGCTAACCCCGTTCTGCGCATGACGGCGAGCGCGGCCGCGCCGGTGAGCTTCGACGAGAGCGGGGAGCGGTTGCAGGGGCTGGCGGAAGTGGAAGTCAGTGCCCAGCAGGTGGAACGAGCGGAATCGCTACCCGCCTCAGCGGGCGGGCATGAGCGGCGTCGTAAAGTTCTTTCCAGAATGTGCTGTCCGACGATCTCTCAGCGCCGGAGTTCATGCCACCCTCGCTTTAAAGTCAACGTTATGACCCTACGGTGATTCCGCACAACCAAAAAATTATTTGGTTTTGCTCTCCCGGCAAGCCTGCATGGGTGGAGGAATTCATCGGCTCTGGCCAATCTTAATGTTCGGCATCCTAGATTCCTCTTGACTTCCCAGAAGGAAGAGTTACTATTCCGCACAATTCAGCCCGAGTTCACTTGCCCCCAACCCCTTCGGGCGACCCATTTCAAGCGGAATATTATTTTGCAGGCACGTGCGCAGAGGCCGTTGTAGTCTCGGCCAGGAGAGTAGGTAGGCAGACCATGATGTGGGGAAGGCAGAAAAGACTGCAGTGCTTGTTCGACGAGCTTCGGGGCATCGCGGTGCTGGAGCGGCTGGACGAGTACCGCACCGAGGAGTGCGGTGCCGATCCAACCGAAGCCGACCGCCGTGCCCGTCTGGTGCGTCAGACGCGGCAGTCCGAACTCTTGCAGGAAATCCTGAAATTGGCTCCAGCGGAACCTAGGCATCCGTAGGGCGCACAAATCTTTTCTCCACCGTATCCTCTAGGCGGAGGCCGTCGTTAGTGATGCTTGCTTCCGTCGGCGGCTCCGGCGGGACTGTCGACGGGGGTCAGCAGGCTGGTTCGTCGCATCGTACTCCAATCGTACGCGTATGCGGTTCCGCAAATCAGGCAAACTTGGTAGTCGCGGCCATCCACTCCTATCCGGGGCCAACTGAACCGATGCGGACACAGTGCCCTCAAAACCCGCTCCAGGAAACTCATGGCCGTATCCCCTGATCCTTTGCCTGACGACGGGTCATCCTTTCGGATTCCGTTCCCGATAGTTGCTCGAACTTAAGAAAACGCTCCGCGGAGTAAGAATTCCAGCGAATCATGCGATTGCTCCAAAACCCGGAGTGGCGAAGAACACTCTTCGACTTCGGCAAAGAGAATCTTACTTCCGTCTTCTCCTAGGGGCAATGAACCAAAGTAGGTGAACCCCACTGTCCACATGGTCCCTAGCTCCGGCACGGCCTCAGTTAAGCCCGCGCGGCCCTGTTTCAGCAGGTCAATCCCCCGGCCACCGCCAGGAGGTTTTGCATTCTGTGCAAAAAGCAACTCTTTAGATTCAAGACCTTGCCGAAAACTCAGGGGGAGGATATATACGCCTTATAATGCGTCAGAATTTTTCCTGAGGAGAACTCGTGCCCCAAGTCCACCCGAGCGTCCGCGAAGTGGCTGTCCTCCAGCAGGCCACCCAGATGATCCTCTCTAGCCTGGATTCGGACACAGTCCTCCACCACATGCTGCTGGTCGCGCGCAACTATTTCGGCGCGTCGCGCAGCGCTGTTTACCTGGTGGAGAATGAGGAACTTTATTGCCGTGCGCAAAGCGGCGATGCCAGCCCGGGAGCTCGCCTGCCTATCGGCAAAGAATCGCTCCCCGGCTGGGTCGCGTTCACCCGTGCTCCTCTCTATGTCCCTGACGTCAGCAAGGAAACTCGCCACCGCATTGAAGACCCGGCCGCCAGGAGCGTCCTGGCACTTCCTCTGCTGGTGCGGCAACACGTGCTGGGCGTGCTGGAAATCAGTAGTGAGCAGGTCGACCCGTTCGGACCTGACGCTATTGGCTTGCTTTCGGTGTTTGCCGGTCAGGCCTCCATTGCCCTGGAAAACGCTCGCCTCTACTCCGCCGACCTGCGCCGCATCCGGCAAATTGAAATTATCAACCTTATTGCGCGCTCCGCCGCCGCCGCCCACGACACGCAGCAGTTCTTCAACATGTTGCTGGACCTGATCTCGGACACCTTTGAGGGAACCATGATCGCCATCGTGCTCACCCCGGCCGAGGGGCATCTCTCGATTGCAGCTTCTTCGGGCTCGGCCGAAGTCCAACTGGAACGCCTCCTGGCATCGCGCCAAAGAGGATTATTAGCGGAAGCCTTTTCGCAGCGCTCACTCGCTGTCGCCAACGACCTCGCCAATCGTCCTGACTGGCCGGCCTGCTTCCCTGATTCCGGAGCAGAGCTGTGTGCGCCTTTCGTCTCCCTGGGAGAACTTATGGGAGCCCTGGTCCTGGGGCACCCGAAGGCAAATTTCTTCAGCTCCGACGATCGCACCATTGGGCAGGCCGCCGCCGACGTCTGCGCCACCGCTGCCCGCAACGTGCAGCTCTCCGAAGAATTGCGCCGTGTCGCCAACCTGGATTCCCTCACCGGTCTTTACAACCAGCGCTATTTTCACAACGCGATGGCGAAAGAAATTCCCCGGGCGCGCCGTCACAAAAAAGAGTTCGGCCTGGTAATGCTCGACCTGCGCGGCTTTCGCGAGATCAACGCCAGCCTTGGAGTTGAGGCGGGAGACGAAGTGCTCCGACGCGTGGCGGCCGTGCTAAAATCCACCCTTCGCAACAACGACGTGATTTGTCGCTATCTCGGAGACCGCTTCGCCCTGTTACTGCCGGAAGTGAATGCCGACGGCGTGGCTGTGGTCGTCGGGAAACTCCAGCCAAGTCTGCATGCAATTGAGGCACGGTTCCCGGGAGCGCCGCGTCCGCTAGCAGCGACCTGGGCTACCGCCCAATTCCCCGCCGATTCAGAATCCGAACTGGAATTGATGAAAGTTCTTCTCGGCCGGATTGAGGCCTCGAAAAAGCAACCTTCGGGCGCAAGAGCTTAGGTCCAGCAGGTTTGAAAATATCCGGCATGGGACAATTTCAGAGCAACCTCCTACTACATGTCGTCATGCTGAGCGGACCTCAGTCCGCGAAGAATCTCGTGTGCACCACCACCTCAGTCCGGCACGCGAGGCAGCCAAAACGAAACCGGCGGCCGCAGCCGCCGGTCAACGACGAACTTGGTTTTGTTTACTGGTCCTGCGAATCGGGCCTGCGCTTCAGAGTCGGACGATCATCGTCATTCTTCGTGTCTTTGCCGCTCTTGTCGGGTGAAGAAGTGCGGCGCAGGCTAGGTTTGTTTCCTTCTTTCTGATCGACCACCTTGCGTCGGTTCTCCAATACGGCCAGCCGGGCCTTGACATCGCCGAACTCAGAGGTAGTCACAACGTACTGCGGCCGCGCTGGCAGAATGCGGGAAATCTCTTCCTGCGATTTGGCAATGCGATCCGGGGTCTGCGGGTGCGTGGCAAAAGCCTTCGCCAAAGTTCCCGGCTTTTTCTTCTCTTGCGCCTGGACCTTTTCGAAGAAGGAGATAAACGCGTTCGGGTCGTATCCGGTCTTGTACATGTACTGCAAGCCGAGGTAATCGGCCTCCGCTTCAAAGTTGCGTGAGAAGTGCAGGAACGTCATCGGCAGAGCCAAACCCGCCGCCTGGTAGGCGGCATAACCAATTCCGCCGCCGACAAAGATAAGGGGAATCGTCCCCAGGTTTGCCCAGTTCCCGCGTGTCATTTGACGCGTGGCATGGCGCGCCGCCACGTGAGCAATCTCGTGGGCCATCACGCCCGCCAACTCGGCCTCTTCGTCCGCAGCCAGAATCAGGCCCGAGTTGACGTAAAAGAAGCCTCCGGGCAGAGCGAAGGCATTGACGTCATCCGAGTCGATAACCTTAATCGTGAACGGTACCTGGGCGTCGGAGTTGCGCACCAGGTTCTGCCCGATACGATTCACATATTCGTTGACCACGGGGTCCTGAACCAGCTTGGAACTGGCTTCCACCTGTTGGGCATACTGCTTGCCCATTCGAATTTCGCCTTCGATGGAATACCAGTTGCCCAGACCCCGCCCGCCCATCTTGCGGTTGCCTATGGCGTCCACGTCGTTCTTGCCGCCATCGTGCTTGACTTTGCTGTTATCGGGCTGCGCTACCGGCTGGGGCTCGGTCTGAGTCGTATTGGAAGGTGTGTTCTGGTCCTTCGAATCTTGCTTTTGCGAATCCTGCGCCAGCGCCGAAGGCACCCAGTAGCTGGCTAACATCAGCGCCATTACCCACGCAATGCGGTGGAACTTCATAGAAACTCTCCGATCAGTCCCCAAGCCGACTCTTCCTGTTTTCATTATACCTGCTCGCGCACACAGTCCCTCTACCTACTTCGACGCGAGATGCCGCTGGAAAGGTTATCCGGGCGTTTACCCTTGCGGTTCTGCACGTTATTGATACAGCGAAGGATGGCTACTCACTTACCGCGGACGTCGAATTCCACTCGGACCTCGTCCTTCACCTTGACGGTGCCGCCCGCCACCACCACAGGAGTCATGCCGAAGTCCTTTTGTTTCAATTGCGCCCATCCGCGGTAATGCCCACCTTGCCCTTCAACCTGGACTCGAATGAGCCGGGTCTGGCCGTGGAGTGTCAGGCTGCCCTCAACCACCCATTTGCCATCGCCGAGGCGTTCCACATGGCTCGAGCGAAAGAGGATTTCTGGAAATTTCTCACTGTCGAGCACCTTGGGACCGAGCATCGTCTCCTGAATCTCGGCGCGGTCTTTGGCGGAGACGTCTTTGTCCAGCACTCGCAGTTGGCGGGCATCCACGCGCAGCTCGACCGCCGGCTTCTCCTCATCGAAGCTGCCCGCCACGATTGGCGACGCAACCTCGTGATTGTGCCCAAAGGCAGAGAAGACTCCCGCTTTGTAGACACGCACCGTCATGCTGGATTTTGCGGTATCGATAGTCCTAGAAATCGCGGCACTGGCTAACAGGAAACTAGCCGCCAAACACACACTAAGCCTGAATAAAGACCTCATTCAGTCAACTCCCTTCCATGTCGTCATCCTGAGGGACCGCCAGGTCCCGAAGGATCTCGCGTGCAGAACCGACCCGCCCCATGAGCGCACAACCCGCCTTGCCAGCTCTGAGTCACGGTCGTAACATGAACATCCTCTCACTGTCAGGAGGTGACACTTGCTCGTCCGCCGCAGTTTCCTTGGCACCGCCGCCGGAGTTGCCGGAGCCTTTGCTCTCAGCAGCCGCCTTCTGGCGCAAGTCGCAACCGCTCCCGAAGAACTGCCCGATCCCGCTCTCTACGACAAGAACGAAGACGCTTACTGGGGAGAACTTCGCAAGCTCTTTCTTATTCCCGAGGATGAAGTTTACCTGAACAATGGCACGGTCGGCTCCAGCCCTGCGCCGGTGTTGAAGGCCATCTTCGACGGTTACAACGACAGCGAAAAGATGGCCCAGCAGGACCCCGAAGACTATCCCATTTGGGGCTATGCACCGTGGAACGAGTTCCGCGACCCGTTAGCTTCTTTTGTCGGATGTACGCGCGACGAGATCGCGTTGCTGCGCAATGCCACCGAGGCCAACAGCTACATCGCGAACGGCGTCGATATGAAGCCCGGTGACGAAGTGCTCATGACCGATCAGGAGCATCCCGGCGGCGAACAGCCCTGGCAACTGAAAGCCAAGCGCTATGGCATCGTCGTGAAGAAAATCACGCTGCCCAAGCCGGTTCAAAACACGGCACAGGTTCTGAACCTTTTCGGTGACGCCATTACTCCGCGGACGCGCGTAATGTTCTTTAGCCATATCACCACGGTTACGGGTGTCGTGTTGCCGGCAAAGGAGCTGTGCGGGCTGGCACGCTCCAAAGGCATCCTCTCGGCCGTAGACGGCGCTCACGTCCCCGGCATGATGAAGTTGAACCTGCATGACCTGGGCTGCGACATGTACTCGTCCAGCCCGCACAAGTGGCTGCAGTCAACCAAAGGCTCTGGTTTCCTCTACGTGCGCGACGAAGTGATCGACCGCTTATGGAACACGATCGCCACCGAAGGCTGGAACGATCCGAAACTGCGTGCCGAACGCTTTCAGCGAATCGGCAGCTCCAACCTTCCCGCCCTCTGCGGCCTGCGCGCTTCGATCGAATTTGGCAACCGAATCGGCATGGATCGCATCGAGAGGCGACACCGTCAGCAGGCTGACTATATTCACAGTGAAATGATGAAACGCCATGCCGAATCGTGGACCTCTCCCGATCCGGCTCTACGCTGCGCAATTGCGACCGTGAACGTTCCGCCCATTCACATTAGCGAGCTGGAGAAGTGGATGTGGACCCATCACAAGATCCGCATCCGCGGCGGCGAGCCTTACAAGATTCGTCTGTCCACGCCCTATTACCTGCGGCGTGCGGACATTGACCGCTTTCTGGAGAAATTTGACGATTACAGGAAGGAAAAGAAGATCAGGGCGTGATGAGAACTAAGGCGATGGCGTCCTGTGAACACCCACCGAAGGGGTGAGACGGGATGATCAAGAAGACTCGAGTCCCCAAAAGGGGACGGAATTCGTTAGCCCCGCGCGTCAGCGCGGGGTAGCTGCGCCACAGATGTGCTGAGTCCCGTAGAGACGACACTCGCGCGCGGACAAGAGTGTCCGCGCCACACACCCTAGTCGTAATATTCCAGCCCCAAATGCGTGATCAACTCTTCGCCACGCAAATGCCGCAAGGTATTCTTTAGCTTCATGGACTGGATAAACAAATCGTGCTCCGGATACAGCCCCGGGACGGTCATCGGAGACTTAAAGTAAAAACTTAACCATTCCTGGATCCCCAACCCGCGCAGCTCACGACTACGCTTCGCCAGGTCAAGAAACAGCACGAGGTCAAGTACGATGGGCGCCGCCAGAATCGAATCCCGACATAAAAAATCCACTTTGATCTGCATCGGATAGCCCAGCCACCCGAAGATATCAATGTTGTCCCACCCTTCTTTGTTATCACCCCGCGGCGGGTAATAGTTAATGCGAACCTTGTGGAAGATATTCTTGTACAACTCGGGATAAAGCGCGGGCTGCAGGATGTGCTCCAGCACGCCCAGTTTCGATTCCTCCTTGGTCTTAAACGACCCGGGATCGTCCAGAACTTCGCCATCCCGGTTGCCCAGAATATTAGTGGAGTACCACCCGCTCACGCCCAGCAGGCGCGCTTTAAAACCGGGGGCGAGGATGGTCTTCATCAGCGTCTGGCCGGTCTTGAAGTCCTTGCCGCAGAGGGGAGCTTCGTTTTGGCGGGAAAGTTCAAGCATCACGGGCAGATCGGCGGTGAGATTCGGAGCGCCGTTGGCGAAGGGTACGCTCTCCATCAATGAGGCGTAGCAGTAAATCATAGAAGGGGCGACGTTCTCGTCGTTCTTCATCATCGCCTTCTCGAATGACTTCACGTCTTCATGGGCTTCGGCGGGTTGCAGGAAAGTTTCCGTCGAGCCGCACCAGATCGTCACCAGTCGGTCGGCGCCTGAAGTTTTCTTAAACTCGCGGATGTCCTGGCGCACCTGCTCGGCAAGCTCCATCTTGTTCTTACCTTTTTTTACGTTTGGGCCATCGAGCTTGCGCACGTAATTGCGATCGAAAACCGCCTTGCGAGGTTTAATAGACGAAAGAAACGGTTTCACTTGCTGCAGGAGTTCGCGTTCCAGCACACCCGCCTTGGAAGCGGCAGTGTACATGTCATCTTCGAAGATGTCCCAGCCAGTAAAGACCAGATCATTCAGCTTGGCCAAGGGGACGAAATCCTTTATTGCCGGCGAGTTATTGTCCGTGCGCTTCCCCAGTCGGATCGTGCCCATCTGGGTTAGCGATCCAATGGGTCGGGCGAAACCTTTGCGCACGGCCTCCACGCCGGCGACAAACGTCGTGGCCACCGCACCCATGCCCGGAATCATGATCCCCAGCTTGCCCTTGGCGGGCTGAATTTCCGACCCGCCCTTTCTCGCCTCCGCCTTCGACTTTGCAGTTTTTTGCCGCACGGCCATGCTTGGGCCTTCCTGATGAGAACCTAGCTTGTAAGGCAAACGGTTATGTTCTCGTATCGAGCGGGGAAATGCAAACGAGTTGGGCGCGAGTGGCGCCTTAGCGCGCTTAAGTTGCGCCTAGTTGGGTCCGAGCGTTTCGGTTGGATGCACGACATCCGGTTCCGTGGCTCTTCACCTTGCCGTTGAAACCAGCAGCAGGACGACCAGAGCAGCCAATAACATGCTGGCAATCAGGGAGAACGCTTCGTGGAATGAGTGAAGCTGGAAACCGTGATGCCCACCGCCTCTTCCGTGTATCAGGGCACGCATACAGAGTCCCCCTGCGCGGACCGGGAGTTCAGGACAAACCCCTGCTCCCATGATACAAAAGTCTCTATCTAATTAGACCCCATGTCCACAAAAATTGCTGTAATTACCGGCTCCTCCAGCGGCATCGGCCTTCTGACCACGGTGGAACTCGCCAAAAGTGGCTTCCAGGTAATCGCCACGATGCGCGAACTGGCGCGCCGCGAGAAATTAGAACAGGCTGCCAGCAGCGCGGGAGTTCGCCCGTATATCGACACTCGACGTCTGGATGTAACCGAGTTCGACTTGATTCAGCCGTTTGTCGAAAAACTCGTCCGTGATCACGGCCGCATCGATCTCCTCGTCAATAACGCCGGATTCGCGGTCGCCGGATTCGCCGAAGATCTCACAGTCGGAGAAATTCGTTCACAGTTTGAAACCAATTTTTTCGGGCAGGTGGCCATGACCAAAGCCGTTCTGCCTACTATGCGCCAGCAGCGCTCGGGACACATCATCATGGTGTCGTCCATCAGCGGCTTGCATGGCGCATTCAGCATCAGCAGCTACTCGGCCTCGAAGTTCGCGCTCGAAGGCTGGACCGAGTCGCTGCGCATGGAATTGAACTCTCTGGGAATCAAGGTGGTGTTGGTGGAACCGGGATCCTACGAAACCGACATTTGGACGCGCAACGCACGGATCGCCCAGAAGATGCTGGACGGCACTTCCCCCAATCGTGAGCGCGGCCAGAAGATGCGGGACCGTGTTCAAGCCATTCCCAAGCGCGACCCGATTATCGTGGCACGTGCCATTACGCGGATTGCTCAAGATCCTAATCCCCGCTTGCGCTACGTCATCGGCCCCGACGCTCATATTCAACTCTGGATGAAACGGCTGTTGCCCTGGAAGTGGCACGAGAAGCTGGTGGCGAAACTATTGAAGGTTGATTAACTGCTTAGCGCGCCGAGAACGCAGAGACTTCCCGACCTTGCTCTGCTGCGATCTCGGCGGTGAACTATTTTGCCTCGATGTCTACGGGCTTAACCGGCAAATCCCAATGCGCCAGCAGAATCTCGAACCGCCGTTGCTCTTCCCTTTTGAACGTCTGCTGGTCAGGATAGAGCTGGCGCTGCATCGCAGCTTCGTCGAACGGCTCATTGGCCACCGCCGCACTCTTGAACACGATCGTGACGCGATAATCCCAGCGCCCGTCTTCCGTCGCGTGATAGCGGGGTTGATCCATCCAAACCTTCACAATTCGCCCCATCTCTTGTTGTTTCTTCAGAACCGGATAATGGTTTTTCTTGAATAGCTGGAGGAACTCGTCCGCATACCCCCACTTGGCTTTGTAGTAGTACTCGACAGTGAACGGCTGGTCCGGGGTCGCGGGAGCGCTCTGCACGGAAACAATGCTGGTCGTACCAAGGAGGACAACCAATACCGCGAACTGCGCCACCCTTATCATCAAAGCCTCCTCAAGGGCTCATTAACGGCCGAGCATGCGGGTCGAGTCTTCGGTTTTTCTCAGCGTTCTCAGCGATCTCTGCGGTTAATTCTTACGACGCGGCGCGAATTCGGTTCTGCCAATGCGACCAGATGAACCAGATGATTCCTGCTAAGAGCACAATGCCAATGACAGTATCGAACTGATGAAAGTACTCCCCCATGGTGCGCCAGTTTTCTCCCAGCTTCATGCCGAAGTAGGCCAACACGAAACACCACGGCCAGGAACCGAGAAAGGTATAGATATGGAATTTCCCCCGTGGCATCCGTGCAACCCCGGCCGGAAGCGCAATAAACGTGCGGATGATGGGCAACAGCCGCGCGATAAATACTGCCGCTTGTCCCCAGCGCGCAAAGAAGCGATCCGCCCAGTCTAGTTCGCGGCGGGTCAGCAGAATCCAGGTGCCGTATCTTTCGACCAGCGGGCGTCCGCCGTAGTACCCGATCTCATAAGCAACGAATGAGCCCACATTGCAGCCAATTGCCCCAGCCGTCGCCACCCAGAACAGCTTCATTGCACCCTCGAAGACAAGGTATCCGGCGAATGGCATGATCAATTCCGAAGGAAGAGGAACGCAGGCAGACTCAATCGCCATCAGCAGAACGATGCCGCCATAACCGGTAAACCCGATCACCGATCTGATAAGCACAAAAATGATGGCGAGGAGTTTTTCCACCATTGAGGGATTGTATCTTGTTGGGCTATTCTCGGCGCGCTCTGCGATCCCTGAGGTTAAATCTTTTTGTTTCTCAACGCCGAGAACACCGAGTTCGCCGGGAAATCAGGAATTCTTTCAGAACGTGCCGTCTTGGGTGAACGTGTAGCCGGGAAGCGTGGCTCCGGCGTTGGTCTTGACCACGCGCACACGCACGGTTTCTGCATCGGGAGCATTCTTCTCCGCCGGGCGAAGCATCGCGTACTGCGTGAACACCTCGCTGTAAACCTTGGTGACGAGATAGTTCTGGCCATCGAGATCGCTGCGCCACACTTGACCGAGTTGTACGGATTTCACCGCCATGGTTCTTCTCTCAGCTGTATTTGGCTTAGTTTCAGAGTAATCAGCCGGGGGCTAGGCGTCAATTGTGTTTCCCGGAACCCGGATTACCGAGGTGTCAGGCGGGCGCGGTAGAGACGGGGCTTGCCCTTCTCCTGCATACGGTCTGCTAACATTTACAGTTTCAGGAAACAAGGAGAGAGACGATGGTACGCGGCGTAATTCCCCGCCAGCCTGCTAAAAGCGGAGGTCACGAAGGAACCCGTTCCCTTTCTCGCGGCGCGCAATCGAGAGGAAGTTCGCGAGAAAAGGCATTCAGAGGGGCGCCTTCGAGCCGCCTTGGGCGAACGGTGGCGTCAGCTCCTACCCACGCGACACCCAAACCATCAAAGGCTGCCAAGGGCTACGATCCGCTCGCTCCCCGGCGCATTCAGGAAATCCTGAAGCGTCTGGACCAACTTTATCCCGATGTGACTTGTGCACTGACGCACAAAAACGCCTGGGAATTACTGGTCGCGACGATTCTTTCGGCGCAGTCCACCGACGTGAACGTCAACCGGGTCACGCCTGTGTTGTTTCAGAAGTATCCGACCGTCCGGGATTTTGCCGCACTTACGCCCGAACAACTGGAACCGCACATTCGTTCCACCGGTTTTTTCCGCAACAAGTCGAAATCTGTGGTAGGTGCGGCCAGGAAGATCGTCAGCGAGTTCGGCGGAGAGGTCCCCGATGACATGGACAAGCTCCTCACTTTGCCCGGAGTCGCCCGAAAAACCGCTAACGTCGTGCTGGGGACCTGGTTCAAGAAAGGGGTGGGGCTCGTCGTAGACACGCACGTTACACGCATCGCGCGGCGGCTGGAGCTGACGAAAAACACCGATCCCCCAAAAATCGAACAAGACTTGATGAAGGTCATTCCACCGGAGAAATGGATCCTATTTTCTCACCAGATCATCTGGCATGGCCGCAAGCTCTGTTACGCGCGCTCGCCCAAGTGTGCCGACTGCCCGCAGGAAAATATCTGCCACGCGGCCGACAAGACTTGGAGCACGGTAGAAATTCACAAGAGCGCCAAGTAGTAGGACTAAAAAATAATCGGTTGTCATCCGGGGCGAGGGCGTCAGAGATAACAAATCTGCCATCCTGAACGAGGGCTTCAGCCCGAGTCGAAGGATCCCTATGCTGCTTGCGCAGCCTATGCCGTCGCGAGGCATTCTCATAAGAAGTGAGAAGACCTCGATGCAGGCATTGTGAGGGCCCACGCGGCTGCTTGGCGATGCGAATCAGTCGTTCAGGATGACAACAAGAGAAAAGAGACTCCCAATGCGGACCATTCTGATCTCTGCTATGGTCATTGCCATGAGCACGATTTTTCTCACCCAGCCCCTCCCCGCCCCTCAGGCCATCACCGACCCTAAGCTGATCAAGAGTAGGCCCAACGCGCAGGTCGAGAAGAATCTCTCGATTGAGAAGCTCTACATGACCCGCATCGTTGGAGGTACAACGTGGTCTCCCGACGGAAAGATGATCGCATTTATCACGAATATCACCGGCAGAAACAATCTATGGCTGGTGTCGGCCGAGGGCGGCTGGCCCACGCAACTCACCATCAGCGATGAGCGACAAGCGGCGCCCGCCTGGTCCCCCGACGGCAGGTGGATCGCGTACCAATCCGACTACGACGGCGACGAGCAGTGGGACATCTTCCTCGTTTCCTCCAAGACCGGCCAGATCGTGAACCTGACCAACACACGCGAGATCGCCGAAGAGTCTCCCGCTTGGTCGCCGGATGGACGCTACCTTGCCTATATGGTTAAGCCGAAGACCTCGTCCACCTACGAGATTGATGTCTACGACATGCTGATGCGTGAGGTGAAACATCTCACGACCGGCACGCCCAAAGATAAGGGCAATGCCGCACCGATCTGGTCGCGGGATGGCAAATGGATCGCCTACACACAGTTCCAAGCGAAAGGTACCGACTCCAAGGTTTTCGTAGCGGAAGTTGCCACTGGCAAAAGCACGTTATTGACCGAGCACAAGGGTGAGAACCTGGATAGTGCGAACGACTTCTCTCCCGACGGGAAGCATCTGCTCATCACGAGTAACGCAGGAAACGGCTATGACAACGTTGGCTTGCTCAATATTGCAAGCAAAAAGATTGACTGGTTGACACAAGACAAGTGGGAAATCAATGGCGGCAACTTCTCATCCGACGGCAAGATGATCTCATGGACCGCCAACGTCGACGGCAACACGGAAATCTTTCTCCACGATATTGCCGGCGGCAAAACTTCCGCCTTGCCCTTACCCAAGGGCGTGAACACGCCCGGCGGATCGGAGTCTTCGTTTACTCGTGATGGCTCCCGCTTGCTCTACTACCACAACGGCCCCAACGCTCCGAATGATGCCTGGGTCTATTCACTGGCGACCGGCAAATCGCATCAGGTGACCCACTCGTTGATGGCAGGAGTGCGCGGCGAGGACATGGTCGAGCCCTACTTGGTTCACTATCCTAGCCGCGATGGCAAGTGGACGATTTCCGCGTTCGTTTACATGCCCTACAACCTGCCGCGCCAGCCGGTCAGTCCCGCGATTGTTTACGTGCATGGCGGGCCCACCTCGCAGACGGTAAATTCGTTCAATCGCATCGTTCAGTACGTTGCGAATCAGGGATACATCGTGATTGCTCCCAACTACCGCGGTTCGACCGGCTACGGAAAAGAGTTCCAGCACGCGAATTTGTTCGACATGGGTGGCGGCGACCTGCAGGACGTGCTGGCCGCCGCCGATTGGATCAAGCAAACCGGCTACGTGGATCCCAAGAAACTCATCCTGATGGGCGGCAGCTACGGCGGCTATATGACCATGATGGGGGTGACCAAGGCACCGGATATGTGGGCCGCAGGTGTGCCCATTGTTCCCTTCGTGAACTGGTTCACCGAGATTCTGAATGAAGATCCGGTGCTGCAGCAATCGGACATGGCCACCATGGGCGACCCGGAAAAGAACAAGGCCCTTTATGAAGACCGCTCGCCGATCAACTTCATCGACCAGGTAAAGGCGCCCCTGCTGCTACTGGCTGGAGGACACGATCCCCGTTGTCCGAAGGAAGAAACGCTACAGGTGGTCGAGGCAATCAAGAAGCGCGGCGGCGTGGCGGATTACAAGATCTACGAAAACGAAGGCCACGGTTTTGCCAAGGTCGAGAATCAGATTGACGCCTATAAGCGCGTAGCTGATTTTCTGAAGGCGCGCGTTCCGCCCGCCGATTGTGGCTGCTCGTTGAACGAGTGAGCAGCGGCAAATCGTGCCTCGAGGGCTAATAAACCCATCGTTCGTGCCAGGTGGATGTCTTAAACAACTGTAGAACGGTATGATTTTGGGTGGCGCAGCGATTCAGTGGATGCGTGAGAATCGATTTCCGAGCTGGAGGTGTGGGCGGAGGCGCCAGAAACAACCCCGGAGGTGCGCCGCCCGAAAATAGCCCAGCGCTTCAGCGCTGGGATCAAGTTGGAAAGTGGAACAAGTCCCGGAGGGACGACAGACGTTCTCACGCATAGACTTTAGCGCTGCATAAGCTTTTTTTCTTTTAGCGGCTTTTAGCCGATGAGGTCAGCTTCAACAGGTTGCAGCTTCAGCGGCTGTGTCTCGGAAAACTAGACTTTCTCAGAAGCACTCGGCAAGCCGCGTTTCCACCTAAGGCTGAGCCGCCACAATGGCCTTGATAAGCCCGGGGATGGTGTACTCGCGCGCTTCGATATCTACTCGTAACCCTAATTCTCGCAGCGTGCCGGAAGTAATCGGGCCGATGGAAGCCAGCCTGACGTCCTTCAAAGCGCGGCTGTGGTCATCGCCAAGCAAATCCATGAAATTTCGCACCGTCGAGGAACTGGTGAAGGTGATCACATTGGGCACTCGTTTAGAGTTTCCTAGCGCGGCACGCAACCGCGTGCGCGAGGCTTGCGGAATGACTGTCTGGTACGCCTCCACCACATCTACCTGAGCTCCTGCGGCCCGCAAGTCGCGTGGAATCACGTCGCGGGCCACCTTGGCGCGGACCAGCAAGACTCGCTTTCCTTTTACCTGTTTGTGCAGCCGGCGCACAACGGATTCGGCGATATAGTTCTCGGGCACGACATGAACCTTAAGACCTCGGCTTTCGATCGCTTTCTTGGTCGCCGGCCCGATAGCGGCAACGTGCAAATGCCGAAACTGCTTTCTGTTTAACCGAAGTTTCCTGACCCGCTCCCACATTGCAGCCACACCATTCACGCTGGTCAGAATCAGCCAGTCATAGTCGTGCGCATTTTTGAGAGCCGTATCGAGTTGACGAAACGAGCGTGGCTTGCGGATCTCGATAAAAGGAATCTCCAGCACCTGCGCACCCAACCTGCGCAGGCCGGAGGACAATGCGCTTGCCTGGTGGCGGGCTCGGCCAACGAGCACACGAGAGCCATGGAGCGGCTGCGATTTTGCGATGGATTTCATTCTAGGTCGCGTGTGGGCCGGCTCTTTGACCCGGGCAGGCGCGTCGGAGACCGGGCCTCCACACAAGTGATTACACAACTAATTATGGCTGCTGCGGTGCTGCCGCTGCTTGCCCGTACACTTCCTGCAGGATGGCGTCTCCCCCTCTGCGCAGCAGAGTCTTCCCTACTTCATGGCCGAGCTCCTGGGGATCGTTGCCGTCGCGCGATTCGCGTAAGACCTGCGAACCGTCAGGCCGCGCCACCACCGCTTCCAGGTGTAAGCACTCCTTGCGTATTTCCGCGAACGCGCCGATCGGCACCTGACATCCACCGCCTAGTTGATTCAATAGCGCCCGTTCGCAGGTCGTCGTTATTCGGGCTGACGAATCGTCCAGGAAGCCCACGTGTTTACGATTGCCGACATCGCCTTTGCGAATTTCAATGCCCAGAGCTCCCTGCCCGGCTGCCGGACACATCATTTGCGCGGGAATCACCTGCTTGACCATAGCCGTAAGCCCGAGCCGGGTGACGCCCGCTGCAGCCAAAATGATGGCATCGTACTCGCCAGACTCCAGCTTGCGCAGGCGGGTATCCACATTTCCACGGAGCGGATGAACCTCCAGGTCGGCACGCAGCGCCTTCAGTTGCGCCTGCCTGCGCAGGCTGCTCGTACCTACTCGCGCACGTTCAGGCAACTCGTCAATGCGCGAGTACTTTTTTGATACGAATACGTCGCGCGGGTTCTCGCGCTTAGTGATGGCGGCAATTTCAAAACCAGGCGGCACTTCGGTGGGCAAGTCTTTCAAACTGTGCACCGCCAAATCTACGCTACCCGCGGCCAGGGCTTCTTCAATTTCCTTGGTGAACATGCCCTTGGTGCCGACTTGGGCGAGAGCCACCTCTGTAATCTTGTCGCCGGTAGTCTTGATGATCCCGATTTCCACTTCGTGGCCGCGCTCACGCAACAAGTTGGCGATGTGATTTGCCTGCCAAAGAGCGAGTTGCGACCCGCGAGAGCCGATGCGTAGGCGTGCCATTTAGGTCTTGGCTCCGGCATTCGAAGCTGAATTCGATTTGTCTTCGGCTTTCTTATCCTGAAGGTTGAATAGCCGCCGGACTACCTCGATGACCGTGGTGGCCTCCGGTTCACGCGCAGCACTCTTCAAGGTGGTGATTGGCGTGTGCATAATCTTGTTGATGATGCCCTTGGTGAGCGCATCTACCGCAAGTTCCTGGTCCGGACTCAGCTCGCCCAGACGTCCCCGCACACGATCGATCTCGGCTTGCCGGATGGTCTCCAGATGATCTTGCAGGCTGACAATGGTGGGCACCACCTCCAGGGTCTGCAAGCGCGCCTGAAAGCGCTCGACCTCGTTCGCGACAATCGCTTCCGCCCGCTCCGCCTCTTTCTTGCGATCGGCCACATGGGCGGAAACGGCCTGCTGCAGATCATCAATGTCGTAGACGAAGATACCGTCCAGCTTATTGACTTCGGGATCGACATCGCGCGGGACAGCGATGTCAATGAAGAACATCGGCCGGTTCCGGCGCCGCGCCAGAAACGCTTCGCCATGCTCGCGGCGGAAGATGGCAAACGGCGCGCCGGTCGAAGTGATCACGATGTCGGCGCGGTCGCAAGTCTCGTAAAGCTGCTCAAAGAGAATTGCCTGGCCGCTGAATTTCCGGGCGAGTTGCACCGCCCGGTCGTAGGTGCGGTTGGCAACGAAGATGGAAGCGGCTCCGTGCGCGAGCAGGTGACGCGCTGCCAGTTCGCTCATCTTGCCCGCCCCCACCAGGTAGACATGCTTTCCGTTCAGTGAACCAAAGATCTTTTTCGCCAGTTCCACCGCCACTGATGCGACCGAAACGGCCGATGAGCCGACCGCGGTCTCTGTCCGCACGCGCTTGGCAACTGCAAAGGCGCGGGTCAGCAGCGAATCTAGCTGCGAATTTACTGTTCCTGCCGTCCTCGCCACTGCGTAGGCTTCCTTCACTTGACCCAGAATCTGCGGCTCTCCCACAACCATCGAGTCCAAACTGGAGGTCACCCGAAAGACGTGGCGAACCATGTCCTGCTCGCGGTACTCGTAGAAATAGCTGTCGAGTTCCCCGGGATCCAATTTGAAAAATTGCCGAATGAAGCCACGCAGGTCCGCGGTGCCGTTAACCGTTCTTGCCAGAACTTCCACTCGATTGCAGGTGGACAGGATCATGCCCTCCTCTACGCCCGGTTGCTCCGTCAGGCGTTTGCAGGCATCGGCCAGGCGCGAGTCGGGCAGAGCGAGACGCTCGCGAACCTCCACTGGCGCGCTCTTGTGATTGACGCCGATGAGCTGAAAATTCATGAGGACACGAACCTATGAATGCCGCTGAAATAATTGGCGGCCCAGGCCACGACTGCAGCCACGAACGCAAAGGTCGCCAGATAGGCAGCGCGACGCCCTCGCCATCCAGCGTTCCACCGCGTATACAGCATGATCAGGTACACCGCCCACATCAATACCGACAGCAGTATCTTGGGATCAAGCAGGTTGACTCGACCGTACGTCGACTGCGCGACTACCGTGCCTGCGATCAACCCCAGCGTCATGAAAGGAAAGCCCAGCAGCAGCGAGCGATAACCGATTTCGTCAATGGTTTCGAGCGCGGGCAGCCGAGACAGGATTCCGTTCGATTTCTTCGATTTCAGACTGCGCTCTTGCACCAGGTAAAGCAGGCTGGCTCCAAAACTTAAGAACAAGGCCGCATAACCGGTGAAGATCAGGGCAATATGCGCAAACAACCAGCTCTTTTTCACGCCTGGTGTGACGAACAGAAATGGCTGCTCGCCGGTGGCGGATACAAAAGTCAGCAGAAACACGATCGGAAATATGACAATACCCGGCGAGGTCGTTCGATAGAACAGGTACACGATCATGAAAAACACCATAATCAGCAGGGCCAGGAGGGACTCCGAGTTGTGCACTGAAGTGAGTGTCGGATGATCGGAAAGGAGCACGGCTTCCGTCAGCGATACAAACTGGAAAACCATTCCCAGGACCATCGCGGGCAGCGCAATCCGATTGAGCAGTTCGCTGCGCCGGGTCAAGGCGAGCAAAGCGTAAAGCAGGCCAACCGTGTAGAAGCCGACTGCGACTCGTAACCAGGTTAGAGGCATGATCTAGTTTATCGGACCTGGAGGGCGGTCCTCGCCCGGTCTCATGATTATAGTCTGCCCTGCAGGCCGGGCGCGGCAGTTGGCCTTATCACCAGTGCTTGTGACCTGGGTCACACTGCGTGGGCCGGCACTAGGCTACCCCCAGCGTGGCCAGCAGCTCTTCCAGCGCAGGACTGTCCAGCACCAGGCTGCGGCCCTGGCCCATCATGTCCTCGATCTCGTCAAAACCGCGAAAAAGGCGCATTTTGACGGCGGCGTATTCTTCGGCTTCGGTAAGCTCGCGTCCATGGTGTGCAGCCCAGCCTTTTAGCGTGTCCTTCGGGACAAACAGGCTGACCGAGAACATGGTCTTACGGTCCGAAGTGACGTCGAATACATATTCGACGGCAGGCGCGTTGGATAACCCAACCATAGCCGGACGCTTTCCCACATAGTAGTACTGGTAAACGTAGCCTTGCTCGCCGGTATAGGTTTTAAGACGACGAACGGTCATTTTGGAACACAGCTCAGCCCGACAGCCGAGGGCAGCTGCCCTCTAGGTATTTTACGGCTTGCTGCTGTTGCTGGGCGACACCACGCGCCCATATTCTGACGCCCGTCCCAACCGATCGAACATACGGTAGGCCAGCGCGGAGACTCTGGTGATTGCTTCCTCGCCCTCACGCTCGTTCTTAAGGTAGGTCGTCATGACGCAAATGACGTACGGGCGATTCTTGGCAAATACGATGCCGGAATCATTGCGCACCGCCTCCAGTTCGCCAGGTTTATTGGCGATCCGAACGTCATCAGGCAGATCGCGTGGAATGAAGCTTTCCTTGTGGGTGCTGAGCATCTTCAGAAAATCGTCCGTCATTTCCTTGTTCAGCACCTTGCCTTGGTAGATAGCCTCGAGCAGCGTCATCATCTCGCGCGGAGTGGAAATATTCTCTCTTCCCTCGCCGGCTGCCTTCACGTCCATCATCTTGCGGCGCAAGCGGGTGTGGCTCAGACCTAAGCTGTCCATCAGCGCGTTGACATTTTCCATACCCACTCGATCGATAAGCACGTTGGTGGCTGAATTGTCGCTGACGGCAACCATCATAGTAGCGAGATCGCGGTTGGTGATGCGCGTGACCCCGGGGGTGAGCCCGCCCATGATGTCGCTGTCCGGAACTAGATCAGACGCTTGCACGGTGTAAGAATCGGCAAGTCTCAGCCTGCCCTGCTGCGCCTGACGATAGAGTTCCGCGAGAACTGCAATTTTGATCGAGCTTGCTTGTGGGAAGACGTCATCGGCATGCAGCAGGAATTTTTGTCGGCTGGTGAGATCAAGGATTGCCAGGCCCAGTACCCCATCCAGGTTGCGATCAACCTGGCCGACGTCGGCTTCCAGCTTTTCCCACAGAATCTGCTGTTTCTCGGATTGCTTTGGAGCGGTCGCAGTCTGCGCACAAGCACCCGCAACCAGCAATAACAGAGACAGAAGCTGCTTCAAAGGCGAAGTCCTCCCGGAAGGCTGCATTATAGGCGTTAGGGACGTCGTGGAGCTGCTAAGACTCGATTCTGGCTTCTTTGAGTCGCTGCACCGCTGTCTCGGAAGTCACAGGCGAGTAGTACACCTCTTTGAAGGTGTATGACTTGTTCTTGGAGGCGAGCACCGGCATGATCTCAATATGCCAGTGGTAGTCCTCGTCGATTGTCTTCCAGTAACCCAGGCTCTCCGAGCGGTGCAGACTGTTCGGCGAAGTATGCAGCACCAGGTGAAAATCCTCAGTGACGGTCCGGATCCGTTGCAGGGTTCGCCGAAGCAGAACCGCTAAATCCGTCATTACCCCCAGCTTGGCCACGGCGGAGCGCTCGAATGCCGCCTCGTGAGTGCGTGGCAGAAGCCAGGTCTCATACGGGACGCGTGGCGCATAGGGACAGAGTGCAATGTAGTCGCCTCGTGTCTCCAGCACGCGTTGGTTCTGGCGCTCCTCTTGCGACAGAATATCGCAGAACACGCAGCGCTCTTTCTGATCGAAATAGTCGCGCCCAGCACGCAATTCATAAAGCACTCGTCGCGGAACAAACGTCGTAGCTGTCAGTTGCGAATTGGGATGTTCGAACTCCTGTCCGGCCGGTACGCCGTAGTTCTTGAAAATGCTGATGTACTTGAAACGCTGGTCACGTTTCAGATCCTGGATACGGTGTCCCGCCAGCAGCAGGAATTGTTCGATTTCGCGATCGCTGGCATTCCACAAATGTCGGTCGTGCCGCGGATTCTCTAACAGGACCTCATGCGCGCCGACCGAGCGCATGCGGTCGTACAGGCCGTCTCCACGGCGGGCGGGCTCCCCTTCAATACGATAAAGCGGATTGGGATGCACTACTGACCGTGCGGCCCATGGGCTGCCGTCCAGTCCAGGCGTCGTGGAAATCACCTGCAGAGGGCTCGCCGAGCCCGCACAAAAGCGACAGAAATCTTCCGGTCGGGGTGCACTCTCGGGAACGTCGTCCCCGGTGATTACCCAGGAACGGGTTATCGGATCTTTGCGAAGCTCCATCAGCTTAAGGAAAACACCTGTGCACAGGTTGCGTCAACTGCCACACGCCAACGTGATGATTGACGCCCTGGAACGGCCGCTCCGTTTGTTATAATCCGCGCACGCACCCGCAGCAGATGACCGAGCCGTCCACCCCGCTGATGCGGCAGTACGCCGCCATCAAGAAAGAGCATCCCCAGACCCTCTTGTTCTTCCGCCTGGGAGATTTTTACGAACTCTTCTTCGAGGATGCGGTCGTAGCCGCTCGCGAGTTGCAGATTACGCTCACCTCGCGCAATAAGGAAAAAGGCATTGCTGTTCCCATGTGCGGCGTCCCTTACCATTCCGCCGAGAACTACATCTCCAAGCTCATCCGTAAGGGATTCAAGGTCGCCATCTGCGACCAGATGGAAGACGCGCGGCTCGCAAAAAAACTGGTGCGACGGGAAGTGACCCGTGTCGTCACGCCGGGCACGGCAGCCGATTCGTCCCTCAGTTCGGAAGAAAACAACTTTCTCGCCGCTGTGGCGCAGGTAGGTGCAAGGGTCGGATTTGCCGCGCTCGACCTCTCCACGGGTGAGTTTCGCGCGACCGAATTTCAGGGCGACGATGCAGCCCGCCGTGTCCAGGAAGAATTGGAGCAGCTGCGGCCGAAGGAAGTGCTTTACGCTTCAACCGCGCCTCTCTTCGACGAGCCGACCAAGTCTGGGGACAATTCGGCCTTCGCGCGGCCCTCTCCAGACGATCCTCGATGCTCCGAAACCCCTCTCGATGACTGGGTCTTTGCTCCCGACCACGCCATTCCGCTGCTCGAGAACCATTTTGGAGTGCTTTCCCTCGAAGGTTTCGGTCTTTCCGGCAAGATGGCCGCAGCCTCCGCTGCAGGAGCGATTCTTCATTATGTCCGTTCCACCCAGCGTGGCAAGTTGGACCACGTCGATCGCATCGGATTTTATGAGCGGCAGAATTGCCTGGTGCTCGATGCCGTCACCGTCCGCAACCTCGAACTGATCGAACCATTATTTGCCGGAACCGATGATGGCGTCACCTTATTCCGCTGTCTGGATGCAACCGGCACTCCCATGGGCAAGCGCCTGCTTCGCTCTTGGCTGCTGCGACCGTCGATTGACCTGGCAGAAATCCAACTGCGTCTCGACGCCGTCGAGGCCCAGGTTAAGGACACGATCGCGCGCGAGCAGTTGCGGCAGGCGCTCGACGGCATTCTCGATCTGGAGCGCCTGCTCAGCCGTGTAACCCTGGAAACCGCGAATCCTCGCGACGTGCTGGCGCTTTCCGTCTCCCTGGCAAAGATTCCGGCAGTCCGCACCGCCCTGGGACGCCTGTCAGCAGAGCGCCTGGACGCACTGCATCGGTCGATTGACGAACTTAGTGATCTCCGGTCGCGCATCGACAAGACCATCGTGCCCGAGCCACCGCTTACCTTCAGCGATGGTGGAGTCATCGCCTCCGGCGTGGATAAGGATCTCGATGAACTCCGCGATCTCAGCCGTAACAGCAAGCAATACGTCGCGCAGATCGAGCAACGAGAGCGGCAGCGCACGGGAATCGCATCGCTCAAAGTAAAATTTAACTCGGTGTTTGGTTATTACATCGAGATTTCCAAGGCGAACCTCCACCTTGCTCCGCCGGATTACGATCGCAAGCAAACCCTTGTCAATGCCGAACGCTTCACGACGCCGGAGTTGAAGGAATATGAATCGAAGATTCTCGACGCTCAAGAGAAGATCGTCGAGATCGAGCGCCGCCTCTTTGCGGAATTGCGGGCGGCCATAGCCACGGAAGCCCGGCGTATCCGGCAGAGCGCGCTTGCTTTGGCGGAAGCCGATGTCCTCGCATCCTTCGGTCACATCGCGGCCGTGCGCAATTACTGCCGTCCTAAATTTGACGATACTGGTGACCTGGAGATTATTGAAGGCCGGCATCCGGTCATTGAGCAGCAGGAATTGTCGGGCGGAAATGAGCGGTTTGTTCCGAACGATCTGTTTCTGAACTCCACCACGCATACCATCCTGCTTCTGACCGGGCCCAATATGGGGGGCAAGTCCACATACCTCCGCCAGGCGGCGCTGATCGAGATTCTGGCGCAGATGGGATCGTTTGTGCCCGCTCGCTCGGGGCGATTAAGCGTGGTGGACCGAGTATTCACGCGCATCGGTGCCAGCGATAACCTGGCACGTGGCCGGTCTACATTTATGGTCGAGATGACCGAGACCGCCGCCATCCTGCATACGGCTACGCCGCGCTCGCTGATTCTGCTGGACGAAGTTGGGCGGGGCACGGCGACTTACGACGGCTTGGCGATTGCCTGGGCGGCCATTGAGTATCTCCACGCGCGGACCCGCGCCAAGACTCTGTTCGCCACGCATTACTTTGAATTGACTGAATTGGCCGACCGCCTATCAGGGGTGAAGAACTATCACGTTTCGGTCAAAGAAACTGGCGGCGGAATCGTCTTTCTGCGGAAGGTCGAAGCGGGAGCCGCGGATCGGAGCTACGGTATTGAAGTGGCAAAACTCGCTGGTCTGCCGCACGACGTCGTAGTTCGCGCCCGCGAAGTGCTGGAAGAGCATGAGAATGCGGAGCAGAGGTTAACCGATCAGTTGGCGAACGACGAATTGCAGCCGCGCCGCCCCGCGCAGCTGACTATTTTTACTCCGCTCTCGCATCAGGTGGTGGACCGATTGCGGGAAGTGGATTTAAACGGTCTTACCCCGCTGGAGGCGCTGAACCTGTTGGCTGAACTGAAGAAGCAAATTGAATAAAACTGCTTCCACAACCCTCTTGGCAGGCATCACTAGGGGTGAGGGAGAACCTATTCCTGTGCCTAGCTTAGCTAGGCGGTGATACGGCCCGCGACCAACAACCCCGAAGGGGTATCGCGATGATAGCCCAGCGCTTCATCGCCGGGATCAAACGTGAAGTTGGAACAAGTCCCAAAGGGACGGCCGAGGTTGAGACTCACGAATTCAATTAACCACGCACGTTGGATCCTTCGCGGGCTGGACGCCCGCTCAGGATGACGACATGAAATCGAGTGACTGACAACAAACAACTAGCCGCCATCCGCGCCCGGGTCGGCCAGCTTCTCATCATCGGCTTTGAGGGGACCGACATGTCTCCACGCCTCACTTCCCTGCTCAAGCGCCTGCAACCGGGGGGCATAATTCTCTTCGCCCGTAACATTGTCAGCGCGCACCAAACTCATGGGCTGCTGAAGGCCTGTCAGCAGCTGGTCTCAACGCCTTTGTTTCGCTGCGTTGACATGGAAGGCGGCCTGGTTGATCGCCTGAAGAAAGCTCTCGAACCCGCACCCTCCCCAGCGGAAGTATTCGCCACGGACGATCCCAAGCTCTTCCGCAAGCATGGCAAAGTGATCGGTGAAGAATGTTGTGCCTTGGGCTTCAACACGGATTTTGCCCCGGTGTCGGACTTGGCATTTCAGGCTTCGCGTTCGGTAATGAGTTCGCGCGCTGTTTCCGACAACCCGAAACAGACCGTGCTCTACGTTCGGGAATTCTTGCGTGGCCTCGCCGAAGCAGGCGTACTCGGTTGCGGAAAGCATTTCCCGGGCTTGGGCGAGGGCAACCTGGATTCACACCAATATCTGCCGGTTATCCATAAGTCGTGGAAGCGGCTCTGGGCCGAGGATTTGTTCCCTTATCGTGCCTTGCGGCGCAATTATCCGTTGGTCATGGTTTCGCATGCTGCCTACCCGGCGGTAACTGGCGACACGATACCTGCTTCTCTTTCCAGTAAATGGATTAGCGACGTGCTCCGCCAAAAAATCGGCTATCGTGGACTAGTCATTTCAGATGACTTGGAAATGGGCGGCGTTCTGAGCGCCGCTCCTATTCACGAGGCCGCGGTGGGACACATCCGCGCGGGTGGGGATTTGTGCCTTATCTGTCACGAGGAGGAACGCATCGTGCAAGCACACGAGGCGATTGTCAGAGAAGTGGAGCGCGATGGTAAGTTTGCTGATCGCGTCGCCGAGTCGGCCGCGCGCATTCTTGGTTTCAAGAAGAAGGCGAAGCATGTGAAGCGAAGCATGCCCCCACCGACACCCACTAAAATTGAGCGTCTGACTCGCCAATTGTGGGAGTTTTCCGAGCAGGTGCGCCTGGGAACCCTTGGCCGACAGGAGCAGTCGTGATCGTCGCGGGCGTGATGAGTGGGACTTCAGCCGACGGCATTGACGTTGCTCTGGTTCGAATTACCTCTCGCAAGAAAAACCGTAATAAGGCGCCCGGCTTTCACTGGCCAACGTTTCAACTATTGGCTCACGCCGAGTATCCCTATCCGAAAGATGTGCGCCGCGCTGTGCTGGCCGCGATGAATGCGATGCACACTAGCGTCGCCGATCTCGCACGGCTGAATTTTCTGCTGGGAGAACTCTATGCGGAAGCGGTTGCCGCTACTCAGGAGAAGTACGGTTTCAAAGTCGAACTCGTCGGCTGTCACGGGCAGACGCTCTACCATCAGGGTGAACCGGGGGCCTTTCTCGGACGCAATCTGGCCGTTACTTGGCAAACGGGTGAAGGCTCTGTGATTGCCGCTCGCCTCGGGGTGCCGGTTGTCAGCGATTTCCGGACCGCCGACATGGCTGCGGGAGGAAAAGGCGCCCCCCTCGTCCCGTTTCTTGACTACACTCTTTATCGCAGTCCGAGTATTGGCCGAGTAGTACAAAACATCGGCGGGATTGCCAACCTCACCGCCATCCCGGCAGGCTCCTCGCCGCAGCAGGTGCAGGCTTTCGATACCGGGCCGGGCAACATGGTGATCGACGCCGTCATGGACCAGCTATACGACAAGCCTTATGACATCGATGGCTCTGTCGCCGCCACGGGCGCCGTCATGGAACATATTCTTTCGGAATTGTTGTGTGCTCCGTTCTTTCTGCGCAAGCCGCCTAAGACCGCGGGACGTGAAGAATTTGGCCGCGAGTTCGTCGGCGACTTCCTCCGTCGTTGCCGGCGCTCGCGCAAGCAGGACATCGTAGCCACTGCCACCGCCTTGACCGCACGTTCCATCTCCCATGCGCTGCGACGATTTGTGGTGAAGGTGCCGGGATCGTACAAAGAACTCGTCATCTCCGGCGGTGGCGCGAAGAATCCTACCTTGCTGAGCATGATGAATGCCGAATTGGCTAAGCCGGGAATTCAACTCCGCCTTTCCGATGAATTTGGTTTGCCCACCGAGGCGAAGGAAGCCGTCGCCTTTGCGGTGCTCGCCTTTCAAAGCTGGCATGGGCAACCGTCCAACATCCCATCCGCTACTGGCGCAAGCCGCCCGGCGATTCTGGGCAAGATCTCTTATGTGTGAAATCCGGCAGCGGATACTGACGTTTCTCCTATGCCTGCTGCTGTTGTCCGCCCTTTCCTGTTCCAGCAAGCCTGCCCCCGACACGCTGGTGATGATCATCGAGAGCAGCCCCACCAATCTCGACCCGCGTGTGGGTATTGACGCTTTTTCCGAGCGCATCGACACTCTCCTGTTCGATGATCTGCTCACCCGTGACGAACATTTCAATGTCCGGCCCGGCTTGGCCGAGCGTTGGGAGATTCCTGACCCGCTGACGTACATCTTTCATCTGCATCAAGCAGTGCGTTTTCACGATGGCCGTCTCCTGACTTCGAAAGATGTGAAGTGGACGTTCGACAGCCTCTTGCAGGGAAAAGTCCGCAGCACGAAATCTGCCGTCTACCGCTTTGTCGATCACATCGAAGCACCCGACGACTACACAGTCATCTTCAGAATGAAGGAGCCCTTCGCTACGCTGCTATGGAACCTGTCGGGCGGCGCGATGGGCATTGTTCCCTACGGCAGCACGGGAGGCGAGATCACGCGTCATCCCCTGGGCTCAGGTCCCTTTCGTTTTGTGAGTGCCGAGCAGGACAAAGAAGTCGTTCTCGAACGCAACGAAGACTACTGGGGAGTGAAAGCACATCTGAAGCGTGTTCGCTTCGCAGTTGTGCCGGACACGACAACACGCGCCCTCGAGTTGCGCAAGGGCAGCGCCGACCTGGAGAGCAACGCCCTTACCACGGACATGGTGCTGGCTTTGCAGCAGGATCCAACTTTGGGAGTCACACACGGGCCCGGCTCGATTCTGGCTTACATCGCGCTCAACTGCCGGGACCATTATTTGAAAGATGTTCGCGTGCGCCAGGCGCTCGCCTATGCTATCGACCGGCGGCCTATGCTCCAGTATCTGATGCGAGGTTTTGCACGGCCCGCCGACAGTATTCTTCCGCCGGAAAGCTGGGCGTACAAGAAGGATGTCCCCCGTTATGATTACAATCCCGCCCGTGCCCGCCAACTCCTCGATCAGGCCGGATATCGTGCCACGAACGGTATTCGTTTTCGCCTCACCATGAAGACTTCCACTATAGAGGAGAATACGAGACTGCTGGCCGCGGTTCTGCAACAACAATTACGGGAGGTCGGTATCGCACTGGACATCCGCAGTTTTGATTTCGCCACCTTCTTCTCGGATGTGACGAAGGGCGCTTTCGAGATGTACTCGCTGCGTTGGATCGGTGGAAACGAGGACCCCGACATCTTTGAATACGCTTTTCACTCTTCCAAATTCCCGCCCCATGGTGCGAACCGGAGCTTTTACTCCAACCCCCGGCTGGATACTCTCATCGATCGCACCCGCAGTGAACTTGACCAAACCACTCGCAAGCAGCTCTACGCCGAAGTTCAGACCATCCTGGCGCAGGACCTTCCCTACATCAACCTCTGGTACGTCGACAACGTAGTGGTCCACTCCAAGCGTGTGCACAATCTTCAGTTGAATGCTTCCGGAAATTACGACTTCCTGAAGACGGCAGAGCTCACTACGGAAAAGACAGTGGCGTCCAAAGCACCTTGAGAATGATCACCGGGTGCCCGTCTCGCGGTTTGAGGCTGTTACGAAACTCGGTTTAGATCCCGAACGGTGGGAAGAAACACGCCTTAGCCGCGCAGCGGCGGCATTCCATTAGCCCAGCGCGTGAGCGCTGGGAACGCGAGTGGAACAACCTGAGTCCGCTTTAGCGGCCGGCACGAATTTCGTAACCGACTCTTTTCCGAGACCTGGGATACTCATAAACAAGGGATTGCCAGCGACAGCGTATCGCTCATTGCGTGTTACCATCGAACCCGTGCGCATTCTTTTTATCGGTGACATCTTTGGGCGGCCGGGACGAACTGTCGTCAAGGACCGGCTGCCGGGACTTGTCAAGCAACACAGCATCGACCTGGTCATGGCAAACGGCGAGAATGCTGCCGCCGGCTTCGGCATAACGCCCGCCCTTGCGGAAGAACTCTTCGAGATGGGTATCGAGGTCCTTACCACCGGCAATCACATCTGGGACAAGCGCGAGATCATTGACTATTTTCAGTCGGCCGACGGAAATCCTCATAGCCCCGCCCGACGTCTCCTGCGTCCGGCAAATTATCCGTCCGGAATGCCGGGCACCGGGGTGTATGAAGGACAAAGTCGCAGCAACGTCCCTTATGCTGTTCTGAACCTGCAAGGCCGCGTATTCATGACCAGCAACGATGATCCTTTCCGGGTGGCAGATGAACTGCTTAAGGGAATCAAGGCCAAGATCATTCTGGTGGATATCCACGCCGAAGCGACTTCAGAAAAGATCTCCATGGGGTGGTATCTGGACGGACGAGTCACGGCCGTAATCGGCACTCATACTCACGTTCCCACCGCCGACGAACGCGTTTTGCCCAATGGCACCGCCTACATTACGGATGTCGGCATGTCCGGCCCCTACGACGGTGTCATTGGCGTAAGAAAAGAGCTGATCATTAATCGTTTTCTGACCAACATGCCCACGCGCTTCGAGGCCGCCACGGGCGATGCCCGGCTTTCAGCAGTCGCTATCGACTGCGACGAAATAACCGGCAAGGCGCGAGCGATCGAACGTCTCATGGTCACCTAGCAGGCGATATCTTGCGGACAGGTACCAACGGCACCTTTTTCCCACATCAAGAAACTGCCATCCCGAGTACAATTTGTTGAAATGCGCCTGCTGCCGCCTCTTCTGCTGATTCTCGTTTTGCAAGCGTTCGCGTTGGCCACTGACGCACCGATGGCTGCCGCTCCGCACAAGTTCTGTGTGAGCAATACAACCGGCGCTTCTGCGTGTGACGTCTCTAAGCAGGACCTGAAGGAGGCTAAAACCGCTTTCTCCCACGGCTTAAAACTCCAGCGTGAGCAGCGCTTTGACGAGGCCCTGGAGGAATTCGAGACTGCAGCCCAACTGGTGCCGCAGGATGTCGAATTTCTGACCGCGCGCGAACTGGTGCGCCAACAACTCATCTACGAGCACCTAGAGCGGGGCAACTCGTCGCTGACCAGCGGCAATCAGGTCGAAGCGCTGGCGGAATTTCGCATGGCGTTACACTTGGATCCTGAAAATCAGTTCGCAAGGCAGCGTCTCGATGAAGCGCTGGACGAATGGACGCCCCGTGCTTCGGAACCGCCGCGCATCTTGACCGATGCTGGCGACCTTCGCCTCGTGCCCGGCGGCAGGCGCGCCGAGTTTCACTTCAGGGGGGATTCCCGCGAACTCCTGCCTCAGGTAGCTAAAGCCTACGGCATAACCGCCATCATCGACGATTCTGTCCAAACTCGCCGAGTGCGCTTCGATATCCAGGACGTCGATTTCTACACTGCCATGCAGGCTGCCAACGCCGTCACCAAGACGTTCTGGACACCTCTGGATGAAAAGCAGATCTTGCTGGCTGCCGACAATGCGGAAAACCACCGCCAGTTCGACCGCATGTCGGCACGCACTTTCTACATCCCAGGCATCAGTTCGCCACAGGACTTGAACGACGTGGTGAACACTTTGCGAACCGTCTTTGAGATCCGCTTGATCGCGCAGCAACCCAACTCCGGCACGGTTACCGTGCGCGCGCCACAACGTATCCTGGATGCGGCCACCCAATTCATTGAGAGCCTGGATTCATCCCGTCCGGAAGTGGTACTTGACGTTAAAGTCTACGAAATTAGCCGCACGTTGACGCGGAACCTGGGCCTGCAGCTTCCCACCCAGTTTCAGATGTTCAATATTCCTGCCAGCGCCTTGACCGCGCTGGGGGGACAGAATATTCAAGACTTGATCAATCAACTTGTCGCCAGTGGCGGCATCAACCAGGCCAACACTACAGCGATTTCCGCTCTGCTGGCGCAGCTCCAGAATCAGCAGAATTCCATTTTCTCTCAGCCATTGGCCACGTTCGGTAACGGAACTACCTTGTTTGGGGTCACGCTGGGCAGCCTGGGGGCAACCCTCTCGCGCAATGAGGCCTTGGCCCGTAATCTGGAGCACGCCACTTTGCGCGCCAGTCAGGGCAAGGACACTAACTTCACGCTGGGAACTCGCTATCCCATCATCAATGCCACCTTCGCTCCTATTTTCAATAGCTCCAGCATCTCCCGAGTGATCGGCAATAACAGCTTTATTCCGGCAGTGCCGTCAGTGAACTATGAAGACATCGGACTCACGATCAAAGCCAAGCCCCAGATCCATGGCAATACAGACGTCAGCTTGACCCTATCGCTGCAGCTGCGATCTCTCGGCGCCCAATCGGTAAACGGAGTGCCCATCATTAACAGTCGTGAGTACAACGGCACGATCACGCTGAAGGACGGGGAGCCCGGAGTGATCACGGGCTCCGTTTCCCGCAGCGAACAGTTCAGTATGAGCGGCCTTACCGGCTTGGCTAATCTGCCCCTGCTGAATCGGCTCGACAGCAGCAACACCAAGCAGCATGAAGAAGATGAATTGCTAGTGGTGATCACGCCCCACGTCGTCAGCGAGCCGGCTCTTAGTGGTGAATCGGAAATCTGGATGAGTCCCGCGAGATAGTCTGCTCTATTGCAGGGTAGCCGGATCCCCAGTCTTGTGTTCTTCAATCTGATTCAAAAACTGGTGGATCGCTTCGACTGCCGTGGGGTGGCTGGATGAAATCCTCAATCTCCCCTCCTTGAGGAGTTTTTCGGAATTCGTATCTGATCTCGTCTCTTGGTCTCTCCATGCTGGGGACACCTGGTGGGACTTGGCCGTGCGTATGCTCCGGGGCGTCGAACGAGCAGCAAACCGCATACTGTCAGAGCCAACCGTCTGTAAAAGCCGCTGTCCATGTTCCTTCTTACCTTTCCTGATTCGATGCCCCCACCCTGTTCCGGTTAGCAGCTACTGTCTCTCCTTGGCGGCGAACTCCACCATGGCTTTCAGAATTTCGGGCGGGGTGCCACTTATGCTGGAGATCTTTCGGCCATTGATGAACAGCGTTGGCGTGCCCGTAACATCCACAGCTTTGCCCAATTCAACCGAACGATCGATCCGAGTCTTGGTTTCAGGCTTGGCGGCGCAAGCTGCTGCGTCAGCGCCTTTGACGCCACTCTGAGTCGCGATGGCCGTGAGCTTCTCGTCAGCATTGGCCTGCGTGATGTCAGATTGCGCGTTATAGACCGCATCCACAAACTTCCAGAATGCCTCATTGTTGGCTCGGCCCACGCAATCCCCATAAGCAGCAGCCTTGGCGGCCCAGTCGTGTGAGGGCAGAGGAAACGGTTGAAACACGAACCGCGCATTGGGCTCCTCGGCTAGTAATTTATCGACAGCCGGTTGCGCAGCCTTGCAGTGCGGACATTGCAAGTCGCTGAACTCGACGATGGTTGCCGGGGCATTGGCCGGGCCGCGGAGAATGCCGTTCACTCCCTTCTGCAGCTGTTCTTTCGCCGCGTCGAAGGGACGGGGTCCAAAGGGCAGAACCTCTCCAACCAGGGCATGCTTGCCATCCGGCGTCACGTACAACACCGTGCTCTGTTGGCCCTGCTCTTTGGCTAGAATCACTGTTACCTCAGCCAGACCGTGCGCTGCAGAGGGCTTGATCGCATTGATTTTCCAGCTGATCGACGAATCGTACCCAAACATCTGTTGCAGAAAAGAATTGACCGTCTCCTCCGAAGGCAGGCCGGCGGAGGTTTCTGTCTTTTCCGGGGACCTGGCAGCCGGGACGGAATGTTCCGGCTTGGGTTTCTGTTGAGCTGCAAGGAGGGTTCCGAACACAAGAATGACTAGCAAGGGAACGAAATAACTTTGCATGCGGTCCTTTCAACGAGTTTTGCAGACTGGCAGCTTTCTAAACCTCATATTTCGCGGCGATGGGAAAACGGCGGCCGTAGCCAAACGCCTTAGCAGAAATCTTTATTCCCGGCGCAGCTTGCTGGCGCTTGTATTCGTTGCGGTCTACCATGCGAATGATTTTACGCACCAGTTCGATGTCAATCCTATGATCCTTCGCAATCTGCTCGGCGCTGTGCATTTCCTCAATGTAGTCTTCGAGAACGGGATCGAGTACCTCGTAGGGTGGAAGAGTATCCGTATCTCTTTGATCGGGTCGCAACTCCGCTGATGGCGGCTTCTCCAGACTGGCCTTCGGTATGACTTCGCGCCTGGAATTGAGGTAACGGCTCAACCGGTACACCATGGTTTTAGGCACGTCGGAGATTACGGCGAGACCGCCCACCATGTCGCCGTACAAGGTGCAATAACCCACTCCCAACTCGCTCTTATTACCGGTGCTGAGCACGATGCCGCAAAACTTGTTGGCCAGCGCCATCAGCAGTGTACCCCGAGCGCGTGACTGAACGTTTTCCTCGGTTTCGTCCTCTTTCCTGCCGGCAAAGACAGGCTGCAGAATTTTCCGGTAGGTCTGAAAGACCTCGCTGATGGATAAAAGTTCGAAACGGATACCCAGATTGTTGGCCAGAGTCCGCGCGTCCTCGATCGACCCCGGCGAGGAATACAGTCCCGGCATGCCAACCGCAATCACGTTCGCCGGTCCCATCGCGTCCGCGGCAATCACCGCCGTGAGCGCCGAATCGATTCCGCCGCTTAGGCCCACAATGACTCTTCCAAACCCGCACTTCCGAACGTAATCGCGGGTCCCTAGGACCAGTGCGGCGTAGGCCTCTGCCTCTTCACCCTCAACCTGCGTGTGGATTTCGCCCTGCAGATCATTGGAATCGAAGTACACGAGATCTTCTTCAAACGACTTCCCCTGCGCGATGACCTCCCCGGCAGGATTCAAAACGGTGCTGGAACCGTCGAACACCAGGCTGTCGTTGCCCCCAACCTGATTCACCATGACCACCGGCACGTTGTGATTCTTGGCGATGGAGGCTAGCATCCTTCGGCGAAACTCACGCTTCCCAACCCAGAAGGGAGATGCCGAAATATTGAGAACGAAATCTCCACCCGCCCGAATCAGTTCCTCAACCGGGTCGAAAGTGTAGAGCCGCTTGTTCCAGAAGTGCTTGTCGTTCCAGGCATCTTCGCAGATCGTGAGCGCCATCTGCTTGCCGCAAAAGGAGAGGAGTTCCTGCCGCGTAGCTGGCGCGAAGTTGCGCATTTCGTCGAACACGTCATACGTCGGCAGCAACATCTTCGACTGGGTGAAAGCAATCTTTCCATCTTTGAGGAGCGCGGCGGAATTCATAGCCGACTTGCCCGTTTCCGCCTGGGCGCGTATCACCAACCCGCAAATCACAGCAATGCCCCGCGTGCGTTCCGCGATCGATTCTGCCGTCTCGCGATTGCGCTCCACGAACGCCGGGCGCTCTACCAAATCTCGTGGCGGATATCCGCAGATGGAGAGCTCCGGAAAGAGAATCAGTCCGGCTCCCGCGGCCTGCGCGCGCTGTGAGAACTCCACAATCTTGCCCGCGTTGCCGGAAAAATCTCCCACCGTGGGATTAATTTGGCCGAGCGCGATCTTCACTATTCCAGTGTAAAGCCGGACTGGGTGCACGCCAAGATGGCCGAAGTGGAACACCGGTCCCTAAAGAAGCATGCTAGACTCGACCTGGTCGCAAGAGCGCGCCAACCCGATGCGCATTCTGACCCGCTACATTCTGAAGGAAGTTCTGTCGCACGCGCTGATCGGTGTTGTGGTCTTCACATTTGTGCTCTTCACCCGCGACTTGGGACGCATTCTCGACCTGGTCGCTCGCGCCAGCGCCCCGCTTCCCAGCGTGGCAGAAATCTTCTTCTTCACCGTTCCGGTGGCGTTGACCTACACCATTCCCATGGGCGTGCTGGTAGGCATTCTGATCGGGCTTAGCCGGCTGGCTGCCGACAGCGAGATCACTGCGATGCGAGCCAGCGGCATCGGCGTTTGGTCGTTTCTGCGGGTGGTTTCGATTTTCGTGCTGGGCGCTTGGCTGCTGGCGTTGACCAATGGAGTCCTTGTCGCGCCCAGATCTCAGGCCGCACTAGGACGGCTTCAGAATAAGCTCAAAAGCTCGCAGGCATCATTCGAAGTTCAATCCAACGTGTTCTACGAGGGCTTCCCTCATCTCGTCTTGTACGTGCAAGACGTTCACACCCGGCCTGGCGCGGCTGAATGGAAGGGCGTATTTCTAGCCGACGTCACCGATCCGGTTTCGCCCAAGATCACGCTGGCCCAAAAAGGTATCCTGATCAGTGAAGGCCCTCAGACTCTGCACCTGCACCTGAGCAATGGTTCGACTCATGAGACGATTACAGGTTCGCCCGATCACTATCAGATATCGACCTTCGCCGAGACTGATATTCCAATTCTGTTGCCGGCAGCTAGCTCCATCCAATCCCAGGCCGCACCGGTCAGCGAACTTGCAACCACGGAACTATGGCGGCAGGCCAAGAGCGCGGATCCTGCAACCCAGCGTTGGGATTTGATCGAGCTTCATCGCCGATTCTCGCTCTCCACTGCCTGCGTCGTGTTGGCCCTCGTGGGCATCCCACTGGGCCTTTCCTCGAAAAAGGGAGGCAAGTCCGGAGGTTTTGTCCTCACGATTCTGCTGGTCTTCGCCTATTACTCCCTGTCATTAGTTGGTGTATCGCTGGCAAAACAGGACAGAATCTCCCCTGCCATGGGCGTATGGATGGCAGACATCGTCTTCTTTCTCACTGGCATGTTGCTCTTGTGGAGAGTCGAGCGGCGACCGATTGACACATCGTACTTGCGTGCGCTGTGGAAACCCTTTAAAACCGGCCTGAAGAGAAGCGGCGAAATTCTGGCGCTCAACGGCGGGCCCGAGGACACCTTCGAGCGGGTCGCCACGCGGCGGCGCGTGTTTTTCGCCCGCTTTCCCATGCTGCTGGACGACTACATCGTACGCGACTTCTTGATGTACCTGGTGATGATCCTGGCAACCTTCCTCATGCTGCTCCTGGTCTTCACTTTGTTTGAGCTGATTGGCGACATCCTGCGCAACCAGATTTCGCCCATCATCGTAGGCGAATACCTGCTTAATGTCTCGCCTTATTTTCTCTACAATGTCACTCCTTTAAGCATGTTGCTGGCGGTGCTCATTACCTTCGGCCTGATGACCCGATCCAACGAGATAACGGCAGTCAAGGCGACGGGGATCAGCATCTATCGTGTCATCGTTCCCGTCTTGGTGGCAGCCGGCTTTGTGGCAGTCGCTTTATTCTTTTTCGATCAACTTTATTTGCCGCATACCAACAAACGCCAAGATGAGTTGCGCAACCTGATCAAAGGGAAACCTGCGCAAACTTACCTGCTGCCGGATCGCAAGTGGATCAAGGGCAAAGAATCGAGAATCTATTACTACCGCTTTTTTGACGCAGACCGCGACCAATTTGGCAGTCTCTCTGTGTTCGCATACGACCAGAATACGTTTCACCTCACGGAACGGATTTACGCGACACGCGCCCATTGGGGAGAAAACCTGCAGAAGTGGATTTGCGAGCAGGGTTGGGAGCGTCAGCTGCACGGCGCAGCTATCCAGGACTATCGCACGTTTGACGTGGCCACCTTTTCCGCGTTGACTGAACCACCTCCTTATTTCAAAAAAGAAGTAAAGCAGTTCACGGAGATGAACTATCAGGAGCTCAAGAGATACATCCGTGATCTGCAGCAGAGCGGCTTTGAAGTGGTGCGGCTCCGGGTGCAATTACAGAAAAAGTTCGCTTATCCACTGATCACTTTTGTTATGGCGGTCCTGGCGGTTCCTTTTGCGTTCTCCGCCGGACGCCGCGGCGCCTTGACCGGTGTGGCGATTGCGGTCGGCGTCGCGCTCGTCTACTGGACCATCTCGGGGTTGTCGGAATCGATGGGCAATGTCAGCCAGTTGCCGCCCGCCCTGGCTGCCTGGGCCCCTGACTTCTTCTTTGGAATGATAGGCGGCTACTTAATCCTGAGAGTGCCCACCTAGGTTTCCACTTCTCCCGGTACGAACTCGACCCTGTCATCCTGAGCGAAGCGAATGATCTCTGTATTTCGCCGTCGACCACACCAACGCTTGTCATTCCGAACCGGCTTCAGCCGGTGAGGAATCTGCTCTTCGTGACAAAAGCGAGAAAAGCGGATTCCTCGCTCCCCTCAGAATGGCATTGAGGAAACAGCTCGTGTGGGGACGGGCGTCCCCTCCGTCCAGGCGGAGCGAAGCTCCGCAGCCGCTCTTATCACTGCACACACCTTAATCATGCTGAGCGAGTTAAAAGCTTTCGCTCGCTAAAGCTCCCGGCGAGTCGAAGGATCCCTTGTAGGGCTACAGGCAAGTCACTCTTCTACCGAGCCTCATTTTCCGAACGCGATCCCGGTCGGCTGCGTGCCCGTGGTCACAGTAGACGACACAGCCGCCAAATTCCCGCCCGCAGGATCGATCGAGAAACCCGAAATCGTTGCCGCTGAATTATTCGATACGTATAGGAATCTGTTGATGGGTGATATGGCGACAAAAATCGGGCCTGCACCCGTATTGTAGGGAGATCCAATGGTAGGCGTCAGATCCCCCGTGGTAGCGGTGATGCGATAGCCGGAAATCTGATTCGAGCCCTGGTCAGCTACATAAAGGAACTGGCCCGATGAATCCACCGCTGCCGAAGAGGGACCAAGCTCCGCTGCAAAAGGTGATTTGTCCATTGCCGTGAGGCTGCCGTGAGAATTGATGTTGAAACCGCTGACATTGTTCGAACCGGCATTCGCCACGTACAGGAAGGATCCAGCCGGACTCATGGCAACAGCCGAAGGTGCCGTTCCGACCAGTGTGGCCTCGGAAGCAACCGTCCGCGTGCCGATGGAGTCTGAAGGCAGCATCCCGGTCGTGGAGTTATAGGGGAAGGTCAGTACATACCCATCGTTCTGGTCGACCACGTAGAGAAGATTCAGAGCAGAGTTGACGGCTAAAGCGACCACTGCCGGGTTGGGATTTGCCACGGGAAAATTAAGAGGAAACCCAACAGGTAAATCCTGAACCGACGTCAGAGAGGCGCCTGATCCCACCGAAAAGACAGAGATGCTGCTAGAGTTGGACCCTGCAACGCCTGTTCCCTGATTGGCAACAAAGAGGAACTTGCCGCCTGAATCCATGGCCATGGCTACGGGATTAATGCCCGTGGGAACCGGGTTTCCGCTCATGGGGACAAGAGAACCATTCAGATCGAAAGAGAAGCGCTGGATCTGGCCTCCCGCGACAGCCAAGTACGCGAAACTTTTGGACGGATCGATCAGAAGGGCCGAAGCCGGTGCCGCCGCGAAAGGCGAGCCGTTGATTGTAGACAGCCTACCGTTATTGAAATTGGCCCGATATCCCCAAACCTGAGCTGCGCTCTGGGTCGCAACGTACATCGTATTGCTGGTGGGAAACTTGGAATTCTTTCCACAGCTCATGAGAAAGAACACCGCAATCGCGACCGACGCCAGCCAACTGACCCTCATCAACATTTTTTCTCCCGCTGCTTGTCAAACTCTGCCCGTCGGCAATTGTGCCAGCAAACCGGGGCTACTCATTCTGTGCATCGGAATCCATAATTGTGTATCAGGAAAGCGCAAGAAAGAGCAACTTACAGGCCAGGCGGTGGACCGGCTCGGGCGCTCTGGCTCGCGCCTACCTCGCACCTAAGAGGATTTCGGGCTGGACAGAACGTATTCTTGAGGAATTGCCCCTGCCGGTTGAGCGATAGCAGGCAGCCGAAGTTCGACAACCAGGCCGCCACCGGGACGATTGGCAGCTCGCACTGACCCTCCATGCAGGCGCACGGCGCGTTCTGCGATGGCCAGGCCCAGGCCTACGCCCCCAGTCTGCCGCTCGCGGGCGTCATCAAGCCGATAGAAGGGCTGAAATAATTTGTCGAGTGCGGCTTCTGGAACACCCGGCCCTTGATCGCTAACTCGGATTAGCGCCTGCGGGCCGTTAGCTTCATCCATCTGCTCGAGTCGGACTTCAACTTCGGTCCCTTCTTGGGTGTACCGCATGGCGTTGCGAACAACATTTTCGATGGCGCTGTGAAGAAGCTCCACGTTGCCCAACACCACGACGTCATCGACGACCTCACATTTTATGCGACAGTTTCGGCCCTGGGCTTCAAACATCGCGTCCTGCGCGATCTCCCGCACCAGGTCTTCCAGTTGGATTTCCGATTTCTCCACCGCTTGTTCGCCACCCTCCATGCGCGCCAGGACCAAAAGACGCCCGATCAGCTGGTTTAGACGGTTGGCTTCCAACTCCATCCGATCCAGCGTAGCCGCGGCTTCAGGCCCGGTGCGCTGGCGGGCCAACCCCAGCGCCACGTTCAGACGAGCCAACGGAGAACGCAACTCATGGGAAATATCGTTCAACAATCGGGACTGGGCCTTGACCAGATTTTCCAACCGTTCCGCCATGCCATCGAAATCGCGCACCAGTTCCGCTATTTCATCCCTGCGGCGGCTGCCCACCGTTCCCGCGCGTGCTGTCAGATCACCCGCAGCCAACCTCTGCGTAGCCTCCCGTAGGCGCACGACCGGCGCCGTCAAATAACGGGCGAGCAGAAAGCAAACCAATCCCGATGAAAGAATCGCAATGAAAATTCCCAGGCCCGGCGTTCGGTTAGGGCCGAAAAAGAAGTGCGGCGGCGCTGGACGCTCGATGACAAACGTGTAGTGCCTACCGCTCGGGCCGACTACCGCCTGAGCGAAGCGATGTTCTGATTCCAACCAGCCCCACAACCCCGCCGGTTTAGGCTGCACACCTTTGGCCAACTGTGCTGCCCATTGCGGAACTCTCCGTCCAGAAACCTCCTGCCCCTGCTCGTCAAACAGGAAAACGCGATCGCGAACCGATCTCTCTCTGTTTTCGAAATCTCTCATCAGTTGTGCTTGGCCACCCTGTTCGTAAGCCTGCGCCGCCTGCGTAGCCGCCGTCAGGCGGAAGTATTCCCCGCGAGGATCGGTCTGAGGACGAATCGTCAGCGTAACCAGAATCGCGAGCACCACGAACAGCGCCTGGGCCGCCCAGTACGAAAGAAAAATTTTCAGAAACAGACTTCTCATGAAGTTTTACTCTTGGCTTCCCGCGGACGCGCAAAAATATACCCAGCTCCCCGCACGGTTTTGATGTGCTCCGTACCGCCCTCGGTGTCTCCGAGCTTCTTTCGCACCTTGCTAACGTGCATATCAATGCTGCGGTCGAAAGGGGAAAACTTGCGCGCTAAAACTGCACTCGCCAGCCGCTCGCGGGTGACGACGCGTCCGGCCTCACGCAACAAGACTTCCAGCAGGCTGAATTCCACTGAAGTCAGGTCGACCGGTTTCCCCTCCTGGCGGACCGTGCGAGTTGCAGGATCGAGTTCAATGTCACCTACCTTGAGAATCTCGGGGACGCTCGCCCCGGCCGACTTTCCCTCTTTGGTTCGCCGCAAGACAGCTCGGATTCGCGCCACTAGTTCTCGAGGATTAAATGGCTTCGGCAGATAGTCGTCCGCCCCGATCTCCAGGCCGACAATTCGGTCCACATCTTCCCCACGCGCCGTGAGCAACAGCACTGGAATCCGTGATGCAGAACGAATTCGCCGCAGCACTTCGAAACCATTAATCCCGGGCAACATAACATCCAGCACAACCAGGATGTATTCGCCCTTGAGGGCCCGCTCCAGACCGCGCTCGCCGTCATAGGCAGCTTCCACCTGGAAGCCTTCGGACGCGAGGTATTCCCCAACCAAACTGCACAATTCGACATCGTCGTCGATGACCAGAATACGGTCCATTCGCAATCTCATTTTTACAATAATCGGCAGGCAATTCCACGTAAAGAATTGTCAAACCTGGATTTAGCCTATTTACGAAACTTTACCCGGTTTGACCGACTCTTTACCGCGCTCTCGCCGGAGAAGTGTTTCTATTACTGCAAGAGATTTCGAGGGCTGTCCGCAAGGATGTCCCAGGAGGAATGGATGAAATCAGTTCGCAGCAAGATACTCGCTATCGCGTTGGCCGTCGCCGTAGTGGGAGCGGTAGCGGTCTCGCAAACCGTAGCCAAAGCACATCACCACATGGGCGGCGGCGTAGGATTTGGCCTTGAGCACATGGTTGGCTTCATGACCGATTACCTCGATTTGACCGACGCCCAGCAAGCGCAGGTCAAGCAGATCATGGCATCGGAGAAGCCCAACGTTCTGCCTTTGGTTCAACAGTTCCATCAGTCGCAGCAGCAGCTACACCAACTTGAGACGAGCGGAACGTTTGATGAAGCTAAGGTACGGGCCGCCGCATCCCAGCAGGCCCAGGTCATGACGGAACTCACTGTTCAAAAGGCAAAAATCCACTCGGAAATCTTCAACATCCTGACGCCGGAGCAGAAGACCAAAGCCACCCAGTTCCTGCAGCGCCGGGAAGAAAGATTCCAGAAGCACATGCAGCAAATGCAGCAGGCCCCTCCCGCATAGCAATAGATGGGGTATCTGAACCGCGCCGGGTCGGGAGTAGCGGACTTCCGTTCCCGGCGAGGTACAAGGAATCCACTGAACCGTACTAGCGGAAAGGAGTGATCCGACCTTGCAAACTACACCTATCCAAAAAGACTTTGTAAACGCCGTAGCGGCCGAGATGGTGACCTGGGTGGATAAGGCCGTGGAATGTTGGATGGCGGAATTCGAATCGGTTCTTCAGGACCCACGCCTCACTACTCTGGGCAGGTTGCAGGCGGTTGGTGACGTTTTAGCGCGGTACAAACGTGTAACTGGCAAAGAGCACTTACGCGGGCGCACCAACTGAGCGCACATTACTCCCGAGGAAAACCGGCATGGACCTGGATCGTGTGTACCCGTATTTATTCGAACTCGATTGTTTCTTTCTGATTACCTGCGCGCTGCTGGTCGCGGCCGCGAGCATGATTGTCTTTCGCGATGATCTGCTGCCAAAGGTCAACGAACCCGACTGCCTGGAGGTTGATTCCGTCAGGTCTGGAAACTGAAGCCCATGCTGTTAAAATCGCATCTACTAGAAGCACATGGTGCCCAAGAACCTTCGTCCACTCCTGCCCTACTTGAAGAAGTATCGCCGCGGCTACGCGCTGGGCACTCTCTGCGTCTTTCTCACTAACGGCATCTGGATTCTCTTCCCACAGGTCATTAAGAGGGCAATCGATGATCTGCACCTGGGGGTCACGCAGCGAAAGCTGCTCATCTACGCCTCACTGCTGATCGCGGTGGCGGTAGTGAAGGGCATCTTTCAATTCCTCACCCGATGGGTAGTGATCGGCATCTCGCGCGACATCGAGTTCGATCTGAGAAATGATCTCTTTCAGCACCTGGAAGGACTCAGTTACTCCTATTACCAGCGCACGCGTACCGGCGACATCATGGCGCGAGCCACGAACGACCTGAATGCCGTCCGCATGCTGCTCGGTCCCGCCATCATGTATTCGGCCAACACAGTTGTGTTCACTGCCGGAGCGCTAGCCTTCATGCTTCACATCAGCCCGCGGCTGACCTTCTATGCCTTCCTCCCGCTGCCGGTGGTAAGCATCGTGGTGCAGTATTTCGGCCGGCAGATTCACGAGCGCTTTGAGCGCATCCAGGCCATGTTTTCCGACATCTCCGCCCGAGCCCAGGAGAACTTCTCAGGAGCGCGCGTAATCCGCGCCTACGTACAGGAACAGCCGGAGATCGAGTCTTTCGAAAAGGCCAACCAGGAATACATTGCACGCAGTCTGAAGCTGGTTCGGCTGATGGGCATGTTGTGGCCAACCCTGGAAACCATGCTGGGGTTTGCTGTCGTACTCGTCTTATGGCTGGGCGGGCGTGAGGTTCTGCTAGGCCGCATCAGTGTAGGCGATTTTGTCGCGTTTAACACCTACATGGTGCAACTAACGTGGCCGGTCATAGCTCTAGGCTGGGTGATCAACATATTTCAGCGCGGAACGGCCTCCATGGGCCGTATCAGCGAGATTCTAGTGGAGCAACCGGAGATTCGCGACCGTGAAGTCGCTGCGTCCGTTCCTCCACAACATGTGCGCGGCGAAATCGAATTCCGCGGGCTGAACTTCGCCTACAACGGTACGCCCGTGCTGAAGGATGTGAACCTCCGTATTCCTGAGGGAACTAGTCTCGCGATTGTCGGACCGACCGGTTCCGGCAAAACCACGCTGGTAAGTCTCATTCCCCGCATTTATGACGCTCCGGCGGGGACAGTGCTAGTCGATGGCCGGCCGATTCGCGAGTTCCCGCTTGAGAGCTTGAGGCGCAATATCGGCTTCGTGCCACAGGAAACCTTTCTCTTTAGTGACACCGTGCGGGAGAACATCGCGTTCGGGACCGAGGAAGTGACCGATCAGGAAATTCGCGATGCGGCTGAAGGCGCCAACATCGCGTCCGACATTGAGAGTTTTCCGGAACAATATCAGACCATTGTGGGCGAGCGCGGCATCACGCTCTCGGGCGGGCAGAAACAGCGCGCGGCGATTGCCCGCGCCATCATCCGCAATCCTCGCATTCTGATCATGGATGACGCGCTTTCCAGTGTCGATACTCACACCGAAGACAAGATTCTTAATCATCTTCGCGAGATCATGGAAGGGCGCACCACAATCTTTATTTCTCACCGCGTCTCGACAGTACGCAATGCCGATCGCATTGCAGTCCTGCACGGCGGGCGCATTGTGGAACTGGGCACGCACGACGAACTCATCGCCCTTAACGGCTACTACACCGATCTGTACAACAAACAGTTGCTGGAAGAAGAACTGGCGCAGGTTTAGTCGATAGTGGATAGTGATACGCCCAACTTCCACATGAAGACTATCCACTTACCGCATGAAGCGTCTACCCACCACCGAACTGCTGGATACTGATGCCGGCACCCCAGCGGAGATTGCAGCTTCTCTGGCCGATCTATGCCGTATCAATCGTTGGTTCGGGGGAATTAACACTAGCGAAGCCCTAATCGAGCGAGTTGCACGCCGGCATGGGGTTTGTGAACTTTCCCTCCTGGAGATTGCCGCGGGCTCCGGAGGGGTCCCAAATCTGGTCGCAGCACGCCTGGGTCGCCGCGGAATCAATGTCAGCATCACGGTTCTGGATCGTGCCCGCTCTCACCTCAACGGCTCGAATCGGGCAGTCGTCGCCGATGCCTTGGCTCTCCCCTTTACTGGCGGGAGCTTTGACCTGGTGAGCTCCTGCCTATTCGTGCACCATCTGGGGCCGGGGCAACTCACTGAATTCGTGCGGGAGGGATTGCGAGTCTGCCGAAGGGCGTTCCTGATTAATGATCTGGTCCGCGACCCCCTGCATCTTATGGCGGTATACGCGGGATATCCGCTTTACCGAAGCCGGCTCACCCGCCACGACGCTCCGGCTTCTGTGCGGCAGGCTTATACCGTCGAAGAAATGCGCAAAATGATCAGTCAGATTCCGGGATCGGAAGTGGACATTCAGCGCCACTACTTCTATCGAATGGGTGTGATCGTTTGGAAGGCGCCTGCTCATGTGGGGGCGGGCGTCTCGCCCGTCCAGGCGGAGCGAAGCTTCGCAGAAGGCGTGACATTCCGAGCGGTCTAGATTCTTCGCCGTGCTCAGAATAACAAAATCTTCGCTATGAGCCCCTACGATCTCATCGTCGTCGGAGGCGGACCGGGAGGAACGTCCGCCGCCATCACTGCTGCGCGATACGGCGCGCGCGTGCTACTGCTGGAGCAAGGCCGGTTTCCACGACACAAGGTCTGCGGTGAATTCGTTTCGGCAGAGTCCCTGGAGCTCCTTGCTGCCCTGTTGAATTCTTCAGGATCATCGCATCAGATCTTGCAACACGCTCCGCGCATCGGCCGAGGACGCCTCTTTATCGACGGCAAAGTACTGGACTCTCCGGTTCAACCCACGGCGTCGAGCATCTCTCGTTTTGAGCTGGATGCTGCCCTCTGGCAGGCAGCGCAAGGCGCGGGTGTCAATGCCCGAGAACAACAGGCTGTGCGGGCCATCACCCGCAGTGGCCACTTCCGCATCTCAACTTCCAGCACAGCCTTCGAAGCTCGCGCCGTAATCAACGCTTCGGGGCGCTGGTCGAACCTGAGGGACTCGCGTGCTGAAAATTCCGTGCCAGTCAAGTGGCTTGGTCTAAAAGCCCATTTCTACGAGTTTGCGCCCGCTGACTCGGTTGATCTCTATTTTTTCGACGGCGGTTATTGCGGGGTGCAGCCGGCGAAGATCCACGAGGACGATCACGATTCTCGGATCAACGTGTGTGCCATGGTGCGGGCAGATGTCGCATGCTCGTTGCCGGAAGTTTTCGGTTGCCACCCGGCGCTTCGGGAGCGCAGTGCGTCTTGGCAAAGGTTGAGCGAACCGGTAGCGACCTCTCCGTTGAATTTCGGCATACCGAATCCCGAAAATGGCGGCGTGCTGGTGGTGGGCGATGCCGCCGGCTTTGTTGACCCCTTCATTGGCGACGGGATCTCGCTTGCATTACGCAGCGGAAATATGGCGGCTCGTTCTTTGCAAGGCTTCCTTCGAGGTCAGGCTTCCTTCGAGGATGTGATACAGCGATATCGCGAAGCTTACCAGCTACAACTGATGCCCATATTTCGGACGTCTTCCAAAATCAGGGTGTTATTCGGCTTCCCGAAGCCAGTACGGGCCGGATTGCTGCACCTGTTTGGAACCCTTCCCGCGCTGACTCGCTATTTAGTCCGCAAGACACGCTCTACCGGCTGAGACCTGGGCTGGTGGCTACCGAACCACGAGAACTTCTCTTACATTGTCACGTGCGAGGAAGAATTTGATGGAGGCGAAATCGCGGAAAAGGTTTTCAATGTTCCGGTTATTGAAGACGCGCTGCAAGCGGAAGTGCGATTTCGACGGGGGATAGGTCCGGCCACTCGATCCCTGATTCGGGCTAGTCTCCGGACGAGCCACAATAGGCTGCATTTCCAGCGTATCTTTGTTGGCGATGTGATAGCGGTAACAAGGAGCATCGGGCCCCGCGTCGCGGGTATGAAAGAAGGCCAACAGCATCCCACCAGGTTTCAACGTGGTCCAGAAGCGCCCGACTACCGGCTTGACCAGCGATTGCTCCAAATAATCGGCAAGATTCCAGCAGAGCACTACGTCAAACAGCGAAGGCTCGTACACCAGGTTCTCTGACAGGAAGCGTTTTTCGTCCAAAACTCGATTTCCCTGGTCGTCCTTGGTAACCAGGGAAGCATCGAAAGATGCCAGCAGCACGTCCTCGCTGTAGCACTTGTGGCCCAGCTCCGTTAAATATCGGATGTTGCCCGGCGATGTCGCGCCCAAATCAAGAACGCGCAGCCCTTCCTGGCCTGACAACGTCTCCGAGAGCTCTACCAGGCCGCTCGAACGGCGTGTCAATCTCTGCGAGGTGGCAGGCGAAGCGTTTTGCTGTTGCGGACCGGTGGTCCCTCCGCGAAAAATTTTCATCAGATTTTGGGATACGGACGCCATTTCTAAACATTCCGGACCAGTGTGCGGCATCCGAGAGTAGTTTAGCGCGCCCGAGTGCCGAACATATCATGACTTCCTAGGCTCCAGTGCGGTGGCCGCTGCTGGGCCGCCCGCCTTGCTCCCCGACGAGACCCCGGACCCGGCCACAACCGCCGTTTTGGGCTCCGCTTTCGCCTCCGGCCGGGCGGCTTCCTTCTGGATATCGACTCCGCCCTTAAAATAAGCGCCCTCCTCAATCGAGATGCGCTGGGTGGCGATATCGCCCAACACAACCGCGGATTGCTTTAAGTCAACCCGGTCGGTCGCGCGGATGTTCCCTTCCAGCTTGCCTTGAATTACCGCGCTCCGCGCGTTAACGTTCGCCTTGATCCGGCCGTTCGGTCCGACCAGGAGCCGGTTGCCATGCAACTCGATCGCGCCTTCCACTTGGCCATCGATGTAGAGATCTTCGCTGCCGGAAAGCTCGCCTCGGACGCTTACCGATTTGCCGAGATTCGCCATTTCACCACGGACACCATCCGGTGCTTTCGCTGTTTCCATGAATGCAACCTCCTCGGAAGAAACTGGCTGGAAAAACTGGGTTCTTCTCCCTCTGCCTGCAACCAACGCAGTGGCCACAGAGAGATCGAGCGAAGGGCGGTCTGATGCGGCGAAGCGAGCACCTGCACTAGCTTCACAGACTATACCGGACCATGCGAAGGCGGGCAAGACCGGCGCCGATCCGAGATCAAGAGCTTGCAAACTGGATAGAAAGGGCGCATCTAATTGTTCGAGAGCCGGTTTCGTGAGCTGTCTTGGGTAGGGACGGCTTTCGGCCGTGCCGCTGAAGTTCCAAGCGGGCGGCTTCTTAGCCGCCAAGGTAGCTCTGGCAACCAGCCGGATACCATTTGTGAAACCATCTCTATATAGTACGAGTAGGATGGGGTGCTTGGGACGCAACAATCTTGAGAGAACAACGTGTGGCCGGACTCTGAGAGCCGCTGCCTTAATTTTGGCTCTAAGTCTGTCGCTTCTCGCGCAAACCTCGTCGGTGGCGCCCGGTGATCTGGTCCGCCAGACCGCGGATAACGAGCTAAAGGCTGCCAATGACAACATCAATTTCATGTTCCGCTCGCGCAGAGAAACTCCCCATGGCTCGCAAACTAAGCTCTTTGTGCAGACTCGAGATGCAACTGCTGCTTTGCTGATCGCCATCGATGATCGTCCTTTGAGCCAAGACCAGCGCCGGGCCGAAGAAGCTCGTCTTCAGACCCTTGTCAGCAATACCGACGAGCTCCGCCGCAAGCAGAAACAGGAAAAGGAAGACGCTGATCGGGTGAGCCGCATCATGCACTCGCTGCCCAACGCATTTACGTATGAATATGACGGGATTGAGACCGGGAGGCCAGGCATTGGCAAACAGGGCGACGAGTTGGTCCGCTTGAAGTTTCGACCCAATCCTAAGTTCAATCCCCCCACACGCGTCGAGCAGGTCCTGACCGGAATGACGGGCTACCTGTTAATTGACGCCAACCAGCACCGCATCGCCAAGATCGACGGTACGCTCTACAGGGACGTCAGCTTCGGCTGGGGCATTCTCGGCCATCTCGATAAAGGCGGACAGTTTCAGGTAGACCAGGCCAGCGTCAGCGATGGCGACACCTGGCAAATTACCCGGATGACTCTGAACTTCACCGGCAAAGTTCTCCTCTTTAAAAATATTGTGCTCAAGAGCAATGAGATCTTCAGCGATTTTCGCCGGGTGCGGAGCGATCTGACTTTCGCCCAGGGAGTGGACTTGCTGAAACGAGAAGAGAATGCTTCCGCTGCCAACCGCAGCGGAGAATAGCCTTGAATCTGGGCCGGCTCACTTGCCGGCTGCGGCAGTGCGGATCGTCTCTTTGCGGACGGTAAGTTTCTCGATCAGGTCTTCGCGCACGCGGTACCCCGTGCCAGGTTCGTCCTTGATTGCAATCGTTCCCTGCGGCGAGACTTCCACCTCGGGTTCGATAATGTCTTCCTTCCAATAGCGTTTTGAGGCCGACACATCGCCGGGCAGACGGAAGTTCTCCAGCGTCGAGAGGGCGACATTGTGCACGCGGCCCACTCCCGACTCCAGCATGCCTCCGCACCAGACCGGAAGGTTGTGCGCTTGGCAGACATCATGAACGCTTTTTGCCTCTGTGAATCCTCCCACCCGCCCAACTTTGATGTTGATAATCCCACACGCCCCAAGTTCGATGGCAGCCTCGGCGTCGCGCGCATTGCGGATGGATTCATCGAGACAGATTTTGGTCTTGAGCTGTTTCTGCAGACGGCCGTGAAAATAGATGTCGTCGTTCCACAGAGGCTGCTCCATCATGAGCAGGTTGAATTGATCGAATTTCCTGAGGTGTTCGACCTCGCTCAGACGGTAAGCAGAATTGGCATCACAACTGAGCAGGATGTTGGGCCAGCGGGAGCGAATCCGTTCCAGCACATTGATATCCCACCCCGGTTTCACCTTAACCTTGATGCGTCTGTAGCCGGCGGCAAGTTCTGTTTCGATTTTTCCCAGTAGCTGTTCAATGCTGTCCTGGATACCGATCGAAACCCCGCAAGCGATTTCCCGCCGGGTCCCGCCTAGGAGTCTCCAGAGCGGTTGCTTCTTTTGTCGCGCCTCGACATCCCACAACGCATTCTCTATGGCCGCTTTCGCCATCCGGTGTCCACGCACTTGAGCAAGCAGCGCCACACATTCCCTGGCCTGGTTCATGCTGCGATTGACCAAGGCGGGTGCCAGATAATCGCGAGTCGTAGCCCAGGCGGTCTCGACCCATTCATCGCTGTAATACGGGTTCTCTCCCGCCACACACTCTGCCCAACCATTCAATCCTTCGCAGTGCGCAGTGATGAGCAGAATCCGGCGGCTCGTAGTACGGCCAAAGCTCGTCTCAAAAAAATGGACGAGCGGCATTTGAATCTCGCGGATGGTAATCGCTTCAATTTTCATGGAACTGGTCCATACCACCACTTCTCATCCCATTCACCTAGCAGGAATTTCCCATTGCCCTGCGAGTCTCGCTCGTAGCCCAAGACGCTCAACCCTTCCGAAAATGCTTTCTGGAACTCAACCCGGTTTCTCTCCTGCACATCTTTCGCCCTGGCCCGATGATCGGCAGACGCCTTCCACTCATAAATCTGGGCGGGTACGCTGATGGCTTTCAATGTCTTAAACGGCGGCCTAGAACCGATGCGCAGCCAGCTTTCAACCCGCTTGGACTTCAGCCACCATTCCGCAACCAGCCGGTCTGTGGGGAGTCCTCCTTGCAGCGGTGAAGAACTGACTCCGTACTGGTTGACGGTGTACCGCCTCGTAATTGCACCCAGCTTCTCCAGATTCAGGTAGGCATTTTTGATCTCCAGCGGGTCGAATGTCCATTCCATCAGATCGAAGCCGCGCGCCAATGCATCATCGCGCTGCACAAATTTGATGCGCCGGCCCAGCCCCCAATTCCGGTATGCGGAGCGTACCGCCAGCATCTGTGAATGCAAATAGGAATGCCCCCCGCGAGCCCCCGGAATGGCCAGAGCGAACCCCACCATCTCGTTTCCGTCGAAAGCACCAATGACTTGTCCTCCAATCTTCTCGGCAACGACGAACAGACGCAATGGGATAAGCTCGGCATCGCTGAAGTTCCAAACTTCTTTCTGCAATGCTACGCAAGCCCGCATTTCGTCCAGGCTGTGACACTTGCGGACAGCAATCGACTCGGCGCTCACCGGCCTGATTTTTCCTGCTGTTTCGACTGTTGCCACAAGGATTCTAGTTCCTCCATCGATGCTTGTTGCGGACCACGGCCGCAAGCCCGTAACTGCTCCTCCATCCACTGAAAGCGGCGTTTAAATTTCCGATTCGTTTTCTTGAGCGCTGATTCCGGATCGAGCGACAGGTAACGTGCAATGTTGACCAGAACGAAAAACAAGTCCCCAACCTCGTCCTCCAGCCGGTCGCGCAGTTCTTGCGGGATCTTCTGCCGCCCAGAGCCGGCCGTTCCACGCAAGTGAGGCTGAGGGCCCGGCGCCGGAAACTCTTTCAGGTTCTCCCGCAACTCTTCAGTTTCTTCCTGCAATTTGCCAAAAAGCCCATCAATGTTGGGCCAATCGAAGCCCACATGGGAGGCACGAGAGCTCAGTTTGAAGGCTTCCAGGAGCGCTGGGATCCCGCTAGAGACCCCTGTCAGGACCGACTCCGGTTTGCTTTCCTCTTGCTGCGACTTGCCCCCGCCCGCCTCCAGGCGCTTCTTTTTCTCCGCCGCCTTGAGCGCCTCCCAGTTGCGCAGCACATCGGAAGAAGTTTCGGCTTTTACGTTGCCGAACACGTGCGGATGCCGGTCTACCAGCTTGTTCGAGAGGTGATCCAGAACTTCATCGATGGAGAAGTTGCCTTCTTCCTTCGCCATCTGTGCATAGAAGAGAACCTGGAGCAGGAGATCGCCCAGTTCACCGGTCAGCTCTTCCCAGTCCCGGTTATCGATAGCTTCTAGGACCTCATACGTCTCTTCCAGTGTGTAGGGCTTGATGGAGTCGAAGGTCTGCTCCCGGTCCCAGGGGCAACCTCCGGGGGCCCGCAGACGCGCCATAATGGAAACTGCTCGCTCGAAACGTTCTCCGGTATTATTGGACATCGAAATTAATCTAAATGACCTGTGCACATATGGGCAATAAATGGTCAGTCTCAAGGCCACTCGATGGCTACTTTCCTCGCGATCGGGTTTCAGTGCAGACTTAAAGTCCGGGAATATTCTTTTTTCCAGCCTTAGGCGAGGAATCGCATCCAAAATCGTATGAACGTCCCGCAGAAAACCCGCCCTTCCCTGGATGGCCAGCGGTTCCAGGTCGTGGTGATCGGTGGCGGCATTAACGGCGTCGCCATTGCTCGCGAGTGTGCCCGAGCGAAACGTCGAACCTTGCTGCTTGAACAGCATGACTTCGGCTCAGGCACTACCAGTCGCTCCACGCGCATCATTCACGGCGGCCTGCGTTACCTCGAGTTCGGCGAAGTTGGGTTAGTCCGAGAATCATTGCGGGAACGCCAACGACTGCTGCGAGAGCGCCCTCACCTGGTGCACACGGTTCAGTTCCTGCTCGCGTTGGGGGAACAGAGCCGTCGCAGTGCCATGAAGATTCGTCTCGGCCTGTGGCTATACCGCCGCTTCGGTGGGAAGACGCCTGCAGCAAATGGCACGGCGGACCGGGCAAGATTTGAACGCATGCTCGATTCTGGCAAGCGTTGGTCCATTTTCAATTTTGAAGATGCACAGTGCGAATTTCCCGAGCGGCTGGTGGCAGAATGGCTCGTGGAGGCCACGGCCGCCAGTGCACTCGTACGAAACTATGCCCAGGTGCTCGCTGTAGACGTTGCCTACGGGCGTGCTAAGGGATTGCTGTTCCGCGATCTGCTGACCGGGACTGAGCAACGGATCGAAGCCAGCTGGATCATCAATGCTACCGGTCCATGGGCCGACCGCTTGTGCCAGCGCTCGGGGATCAACACGAACGGCCCGATGATCGGCGGAGTTCGTGGCTCCCACATCGTGCTGCCACGTTTTCCGGGCGCGCCTGATGCCGCCGTGTTCACCGAGGCGGTGGACGGACGCCCGATTTTCCTGATCCCGTGGAATGAGCAGGTTCTGGTGGGCACCACCGAAGTGCCCGATCAATCCGACCCTGGCAAGACACAACCTTCGCCCGACGAAATCGAGTACTTGCTCAACTCCGTGCATGCCCTCTTCCCGGGAGCAAGAGTCTCCGCCAATGATGTTCGTTACGCATTCGCGGGGGTGCGACCATTGCCCTTCGTTCGCGGTAAGAACCCCGCCGGGATCACCCGCCGCCATTTTCTGCACGATCACGGAAAGCAGAGTGTGCAGCGCATGATCTCGATCATCGGCGGCAAACTGACGACGGCAGCCGAACTCGCCCGCGAATGTGCTTCCAAGATCGGCATACCGGCCGCCGAATTGAAGCCAGTAGCCACGGTGGCCCAAGGCGAAATCGATGCCACTCTGGACGATTGGGTCGCCGAAATTTCCGGCCTTTCCGGAATTTCTGACGAAGCCGCCGAAGCCATTGTGAACTGGCACGGAAAGCGAACTCTGGCCATCGCCCAACTCGCGCGCAGCGGAGCCCAGATGCGTGTACCCTTGTGCCCGCATACTCAGCACATCGTGGCGGAAACGGTGGACGCGTTTCAGAACGAACATGCCGTTACTCTGGGCGACGTATTGCTGCGCCGCGTGCCCGTAGCCATGGCCGCCTGCTGGTCTGAAGAATGTAGCCGGACGGCCGCTAGCCGTATTGCAGCGGTCCTTGGCTGGAGTAAGCCCGAGGAGATGTCTGAATTGGAGGCTTTTGAACGGGAACGGGATGCGTTTCTAGTGAAGCCATCCACTGCCCGTGCCCGCAGTGAAGTCCCCGGCTAGTTCGTCTTGCCGAGATTGTGCACCAACAGCTCAGTGTCGTCAGAGATGATGGCGTCCGCGCCCCACTTTGCAAGACGTACCATGTCTTCGGCGCGATTGACCGTCCACACAAAGAGTTGCTTGGCCGCTGTGTGTACTTCTTCTACGAGCTCCCTGCTGGTCAGGCTCTGGTGGGGGATCACGTGCGTGATGGGAAGTTGACGCCAGCCCAGCAGTTGTTCTCGCCTATCGCAGATGATGCCAAGCGGAATCGCTGCATCGCGAGCATTCATTTCCTGCAGGACTTGAGGAAGAAAACTTGAGACGATAAAGCCTCGCTCCGGTCGAAAGCGTCGCAGAGCAGCGAGGATTGTTTCTTCCAGTCCCGGCACCTTCAGCTCGATATCGAGAAAAGCTCTAGACCTGTACCGCCCCAGCAGATTCTCGAAAAGCGGCAGGTCCTGCAAGGAATCGCCCTTAGCCTGCGAGATCTCAATTCCATTAAAGCGCGGATCATGCCAAATCACCGGACGTCCATCACCCGTCAGCCTCACATCAAATTCAAACCCATGGCAACCATGCTGCAGAGCCAGATCAAATGACGGAAAAGAATTCTCGGGAACAGAGGCAACGGCGCGCGCTCCGCGATGGCCGAGCAAAAGCGGACGCGGGATCGGAGAGTAGTTTCCCAAAGGTGAGATGTGTGGGGGCGGGTCTCTGACCCGCCCAGTCCGAGCGAAGCTCTGGTTAATCAGTCACGAGATTATTCCAAATCCCAGTCTCGGATCGGCTTGCCAGTATCAGGCGATTCCTTGGCCTTCTTTACGGCCTCCTGGAATTTCTTTTCCAGCAGGTCGGAAGCGTGTTTCTGGGCCTCCACCGACTGCCGGAAAATGGAGTCTCGCCGGCTGTCCTGCTCTTTCATCGCCTTCGCGGCAGCTTCAATATCGGCGAAAGTCTTGGGATGCGCAGGAGCCGTGTGCGAGATGACCGCCTGGGTTCCAGGGTCCACCTTCAGGACCGCATTGCAGCAGGGGCAAGTGACTTCGAAGGGTAGCGCATTCTTTGCCATTTACGCAAAATCATACCGCAAACCCGCTTACCGTGGAGAAAGCTTTATCGGAAAGATATGCAACAGGTTCAGAAGTTCCCAGCCCAGCAGGCTAATGGAAACCATGACCACCAGCACCGCCAGCACTTCCCCAAAGCTTAGTCGGCTACGATCAGGTTCGAATCGCCGGGCAACGAGTCCCAGGATGTTGAGAGTGGCAAATCCGAAGACCAGAACCCAAAGGACGCTGTACACGTCCCCTTTACGTCCCGGATACTGAACCACCAGCAAAGAACCAAACACCAGGAAAGGACGCAGGAGTGGCGCCAGGGCTGGCCTCAGCGCATGAGCAACTCCTGTCATCAACGTGACGAGCACGAGGTTCATGGTTCGCGGTTTGCTGATGCGGCCAGAGCGACAACCAGCGTGTAAGAATACCACTCCGAGATGTTTGGTAGCGTGTCCTCCGCTAAAATGTTCTTGATCGATTTCATCTCTAATCATGCCAGACAAAACCGAGGTCGTGCTGTTCGATGTAGGAAACACCCTCCTGTTTCCGAATTGGCCGCGTATCCTGAAACCCCTCGCAGAGCGCGGCATCACACCCACCGGGGATCAACTTCAGGCTACCGAAAGAAAGACCAAGAAGGAATGGGATGAGTTTGTTCTAGGAGGACATCGGGCCGACCGCGGCTTCTGGCAACGGTTTTATGGTCATCTGCTGGAGCTGTTTGACGTATCCGACTCGAATCTCCGGCAGAAATTGACCGACGCCACCGCGTGTTCAGCGAACTTCGACCAGATTCGTCCCGGCACTCGCCAGATCCTGGAACGTATTGGCGAGAGTTACCGCATTGGCGTGATTTCCAACGCCGACGGCCGGGTTGCTGATGTCCTCACCCAATGCGGCATTTGCGACTGCTTTTTAAACGTTACCGATTCCGGCGTGGTCGGGCATGAAAAACCCCATCCGGCAATATTCGAAGCTGCTCTGCGCGCCATGAAGGCTGCCCCGGAGAAAGCTCTGTACGTAGGCGACGTTTATTGCGTGGACTACGCGGGCGCCACCAAAGCCGGCATGCAGGCCCTGCTCTTTGACGTTTCGGGTACATACCGGGATGCCGGCCTCCCTCGCGTCGAGTCACTGGAGGAATTGCGCGCGCACCTCGGCTGCTAGAACCAAAACAGACGTTGTCATCCTGGAGTCGAAGGATCCCTTCCCGGCTCACCCCGGGGATGCCACAAAAAGGAATTCCCGCCCCCAGCCGCCGACCAGTGTCCCGGAGGGACAACCCGATAATAGCCCAGCGCTTCAACGCCGGGATTGAGAAGGAAATTGGAACCGAGTCCCGGCGGGACGGCACACCGCTCAGCTTTGTAGCGAAACCAGTTGATGATCCAAACAATCCGTGTGAATGGCGCCAAAAAGCTGATGCAGCAGGCCCGCCCCATACCTCGCTATGAAATACACTCCTGCCACTTCCCGTTCCTGCAAGCTCTTGTCGGGATAGAGGGCATGGCTGAGCTGCTCCGCGTGCCGGCTGAGCATCTCGCTCTGCCGAAGTTCTGCCCGGGCCGCGCTGGAACGCAAGTGTTCCAGCTGATACTGCATCTTCGACTCGGCACGGGTCGCGGCATCCACCAAGGTTGCATCCAGATGGGACAGCGATGCGCGAATCGCAGCCAGGGATTTCTCCAGGCTATCACCTGCCTGATCGAATGCCGATTGCAGGTCTGCGGGCAAGGTGCGCGCCGCCAGAATTTCGCGTAGAGCTTCTGGACCCCGAAATAGATCCGTCAGCTTAACTCCGTAGCGTTCCAACAACCGCTGTGGCTTAGGCTCCACGAGCGTCGCAGAAAACCTGGGTACGATCGGAGTTGCCCGTCCCAGCACGGCTTCATAAACGACCGCCGCTTGCGCAAAGTATGCTACCTCGGCCGATCCTCCCGTGTAAGCCAGCGTGGGCAGCAGATAATCCTGTACCACGGGACGCAGCAAAACATTCGGGCTGAAATGATGTGGTGCCGAAGAGATAAGCCGTAGCAGCTCGGATTGTGGAAGCTTCTTTTCTTCAATCAGAAAATCCGGCTCTGAGCTCCCGTTCGACCGGCGGTGCACCGGCACGCGCCGGCCATTGTGCAGCGTAAACAATAGGGTTGAAGATGGTGTTACCTTGACTTGCTGATGATACCCTGCGGACTCCAGCTCCTTGCCACGTCTGAGTAGCGCGTCGTCAATTTCAGCGGCACGTTCAATAACCGCCTGGTATATGGGTGCGGTAATCTTGTGCAGTTCGGGATCCGCTGCATCCAGCAGAATCACGCCCCAGTCCGCGAACAGCCGGCTAAAGAGCCGGGCAAACGCGCTGCCCAGAGTCTCGCCTGGCCGATAAGAATCCCGCAGCCAGTCGGGGACTTCAGATCCTCCCAGCAGGCCGGAAGCCCGCTCCACAACCGTCTGTATTTCCTCGCCGAATCGCACGGTGCCTACCGGCGCATCCGGCAAACCCTGAGTCGGAGCGACGAGTTTCTCCAAGGACCCTTCGGCGGTCGGGAGCGCAGCATTGTTTACTTCCGCAAGATCGTGATCCTCGGTTGCTAGCCAGAAAACCGGAACACAATCGACTCCCCCGGCCGAAGCCTGATCCGCCAACTTCACCGCGGTCAGCGCCTTGAAAATCGAGAACAGCGGACCGCCGAAAAGGCCCACTTGCTGGCCGGTCACGGCGGTTAGCGCGCCTTGCCGAAAGCGTGCAATATTCTCAAATGTCTTCGGGGACGCGCCCCGCTCCTGGTTCTGGCGCTGCAGGATCTCGGCGACTCTCTCGCACCGCGAGTTCTCATAACGAATGCTCGGTGTTTCTTGTTTCAACCACTCGGAAAAATAAGGGGAGCGCCGATAGAACCTTCGAACAGCGGGAGAATAGGAGAGGAAGTCGCTGAAAAGCCGCGTCGTGTGCGGAATCTGGCTGAAGGGTAAACACTCCGTTTTCACCGGAAGCTCTCCTCCGATCTGGTCCGACACGGCTAGCGACAGGCTGTTCATTTTACAGGCGGCGCAGATAAATCAGATGATGAAACGAGAACGAGGATGCAAAGATAGTTGCGCTTTCGGCCCTGCACTTGCGCGGAAGGCTTAACTTTTGGCGCGCGGGAGGACCCGACAATGACTGCTCACGGTACCAATCTTCTCGCGTGAGCGGCAGGCCAGTTCTTCCGCCCACTGTCCTTACCAGGAGCGATTGGTACAGATTCAGGCGGCCTGTGCGAAAGGCGTGAGCCGAACCTGCCATTTGTACAGTCGCCAGATCCGGCAAGTAGTATCCTGTCCGATGGCGCGAGTCTACCGCAATTTTGCCACTCGAAAATAGACTTTCGTGTCTCTCCGCCGTTAAAACCGGGTAGACCGAAAACGATGTCAGCCAGCTTTTACGCTGGCCGTTGCAGCCGGTCCGGTCTGCGGGTGGAACGTGCCCTTGGTGTAGCCCTTAGGCTTTTTCTTCACTCTCTCTCTGTGGCACTTGGTTTCATTCGCCGTGGTCCAAGGCAGTCTTCCTTCAGATCAGGGCGCCTCAGCGTGTCCCTCTGCTTAACTTGACCCAAAGCCGCGAGCGGGAACTCCTTTACTTCGGCGAGTTCTTCCCAGTGAGTGAAGAATCCGTGCCGTTTGCGGTGATTCACGATCCGATAGGCAAGTTTTTTTGCAATCCCGGGTAGTTGGGTAAGTTCCTGGGGAGATGCTGTGTTGATACTGATTTTGAGCGGCATTATCTGTGCCGTCAGAATTCCCATCGACGCAGTTGTCATCCAGCGGTGACCGACCTGAAAAGAGGAGGTCCGAGTCGAGGGACCTGGTGTTCGTCCCCCTTCGATTCCAGCCCCGGCACGGCGTTGCCATAGCCCCCTACGGGCACCACGTCGGTATAGGCTGGCTCCGGTGTCAGGGCGCTTGGACACGAACTTTGGTGCGAAGCGCCTGACAGTCACATCTAATCAACTGTTTGACTTCTAACTGTTTGCCACCTAGATTGGAAGTAGCTCTTTGAATGGCCTTCCCGCAATGGGGGCGTCACGGCTTCGACGGAGATGCTTGCGGCCAAGAGGCATGCCGGGGTGCACACACCCGTGATCGCGTGCAAAACAATAATTGCCAATCAACAGATGGCATACGCTGCTTAATTAGTTAAGTAGCCGTCCTCCGCGGCTTTGCTCGCGGGCTGCGTGAAGGGCGTCGCACAGCGGGCTGGCTCTGGTGGCTACGTCTGGGCTACTGGAGCGAGATATTCAGGCTAGCGGCTTGCGTTTCTTGTCCGTTCTGAGCGCCGGCCGCGAACGTTCCAGGGTAATGCCTGGGGCAGGAACGTGACTAAGCATGTAGTCTCTTGACCAGTAACATTTTCGGACGCGGGTTCGACTCCCGCCGCCTCCACCAATATCTAATTTATTATCAATTACTTACGGGCAGGTTTTAATTTCATACAATACCGATCTGCAGAGGCAAGTTCCCCACCCGACTTTCTTTAACGGTCTTCCTTCTCGCCAACTACGAGCCAATCGAACGATCGGATTATTCCTGGCGTGAAGAGCTGGGGAGAAATTGGAGTGATTGGGGTTTCGCACCGCAGTGCTCCCCGATAGAAATACCGCTGGCGCGAAGTATCCGTCGTCTCATTCCAGGAGTGGATCTGCACCTCTTTGGCGTGTCCTCCGATGAATGACTTCGCGTTTAAGAAGGAGGTCGCGGCCGGATCAACACGAAAGCGCTTTTCCTCCTTATCCACTTGCAAAATCACGACCGGCAGCTGATCGCAGCGCTGCATGGGAATTTCAGTCGCTGCGGTTGGGGCCTGTGCCGTGCCACTCAGGGCGGCGAGCGGGAAGATCAGTCCCACGCGGGGCGCTGGCCAGCAGGCTAGGCTGCGGCGAATGTGCATCAGTACCTCGTTGGTGTCGCTTCCGTACCTTGTTCAATCCGGCGCAGAATAGCGCCTCTTGTGCGGCTCACGGGATCCCGCCAGTGTGCGTCAATTCATTCGACTGATCTCTTCCATATCTCGATAGTCGCTATGACATGATAGTGACTAACGCAAGCTGATTCTATATAATCGCGCGTCATGCCAACTCAGGAGACTCTCTATAACGTAGCCAATCGAGTGGCCACGATTACTTTGAATCGGCCGGACAAACTCAACGCCTGGACGGCGCTGATGGAAAGCGAAGTGCGTTCGCACATGGAGAACGCCGAGCAGGACGACGAGGTCCGCGTGATCGTATTGACAGGCGCTGGGCGGGGCTTTTGCGCAGGCGCTGACATGTCGCTGTTGAGCGCGGTGGCGGTACGCGGCGTGGATTACCGGGATTTGGATGACCGGGGCCGCGAGCAGGTTTTGCGCGACGGCGCTAACCGCCGTGAAGGCGCGGCCCAGGATTTTCAGAAGAAATACTCGTATTTCCCCGCCATCGGGAAGCCGGTGATTGCCGCCATCAACGGACCGGCGGTTGGCCTTGGTTTGGTTATCGCTCTCTATTGCGATCTGCGGCTGGCCTCGGACGCAAGCCGCTTCAGCACCACATTCGCGCGGCGCGGGCTGATTGCCGAGTATGGAATGGCCTGGATGTTGCCTCGGATCATTGGAATTGCAAACGCGCTCGACCTGCTGTTTTCCGCCCGGACCATCGATGCCGCCGAAGCACTTCGCATGGGGTTCGTGAATCGAGTTTTTCCGCAGGAAACCTTTCTCGAAAAAGCCCAGGAGTCTGCCCAAGAACTGGCTTCCACGGTGAGCCCGCGCTCGCTGCGCATAATCAAGCGCCAGGTATACGGGGCCTTGTCGCAACCGCTCGCGGAAGCTTTCGACATTTCTGTGCGCGAGATGATGGCGTGTTTCCGTACAGAGGATTTCAAAGAGGGTGTCGCGCACTTTGTGGAGAAGCGCCCCGCTGCTTTTACGGGTAAATAGGAGACAGGCGGCAGACATGAACTTCTCCTTCAGCAGCAAAGTGAAGGACCTGCAACGGCGCTTGCAGGTTTTCATGGATGAGCACATTTATCCGAATGAGCAGCGCTACCACGATGAGATCGGGCGCAACCGCTGGTCGCCGCCGGCCGTAATTGAGGAACTCAAGCCCAAAGCCCGCGCCGCGGGCCTGTGGAATCTGTTCCTGCCGGATCCGGAGCATGGTGCGGGGTTGACCAATCTCGAATATGCACCTCTGGCGGAGATTATGGGGCGCAGTTTTATTTCTCCTGAGGTGTTCAACTGCTCGGCGCCGGACACCGGCAACATGGAAGTGCTCGCCCGCTACGGCACCGGGGAGCAAAAAGAGCGTTGGCTCAAGCCTCTGCTTGCAGGTGAGATTCGATCGTGCTTCTCGATGACGGAACCCGGGGTCGCGTCATCGGATGCAACCAACATCGAGGCGAGTATTGTTCGGCAGGGCGACGAGTATGTCATTAATGGCCGCAAGTGGTGGTCCTCTGGAGCGGGCGATCCGCGCTGTAAGGTCGCGATCTTTATGGGCCGAACTGACACAGACCGAACTGACACAGAAAAGACAGACCGCTCGGCCGCGCTCCATAAACAGCAGTCGATGGTGCTGGTGCCGATGGATAGCGCCGGGCTCAAGATTGAGCGCATGCTGACGGTGTTTGGCTATGACCATGCGCCGCACGGGCACGGCGAGATCACGTTTGAAAATGTTCGCGTGCCCGTTTCGAACATGTTGCTCGGGGAAGGAAGAGGCTTCGAAATTGCCCAAGGGCGGCTGGGTCCGGGGCGCATTCACCACTGCATGCGCTGCATCGGCGTGGCGGAACGGGCCCTCGAAACCATGTGTAAGCGAGTGCAGGCGCGGGTGGCCTTTGGTAAGCCGCTGGCCGAGCAAGGCACCCTACGGGCCGACATTGCGCGGTCCCGCATGGAGATCGAGCAGGCACGTCTTCTGACTTTGAAGGCGGCCTACATGATGGACACGGTCGGAAATAAAGAAGCACGCGCCGAGATCGCAATGATCAAAGTCGTGGCGCCGAATGCCTGTCTGCGGGTGTTGGACCGCGCGATTCAGGCTCACGGAGGTGCGGGCGTCTCCCAGGATACCTTTCTGGCCGGCGCCTGGGCGAATGTGCGCACACTGCGTTTGGCCGATGGCCCCGACGAAGTGCACACCGAATCTATCGCGAAGCTGGAACTCAGGAAGTGGAGTGTGCCGCAGGCCTTGGGTGACAAGAAATGACCCTTCGACAACTCCGCGATTCCTTAACCAGCGTGCCGTTCAATACCTTGCTCGGGGTGCGACTCCACCGAGTGCACCGCGACTCGACTGCACGCTTCGCAACGACTTGCGACTAGGTGCTGGGTAGCCCACGGCGGTATCGCTGCAGCCATGGCCGACGCAGCTGTGGGCGCTGGCATCCAGCGTCACTTCAGTGGGGCGTCGGATCACCACCGTGGAGTTAAAGATCAATTACTTTCTACCAGTGACGGGAGGCCGCATCTTTGCCCGGTCGCACCTTCTTCGCATCGGCTCTACGCTGTGTGTGGGTAACGTGGATCTCACCGATGAACATGGGGCGTGCGATTGCAACGGCCATCGTTACCTATATGTTCTTCAATCCTCCTGCTGTTCGGACGTCGGACCTCGGACCCCAGGCCTCCGCCCGCGTTCCGAGTGCTCGTCGTATCACGCGTCCCTCACGCAGGAAGTTGTAGTTCCTGCTGCAGCTATCGTGTGAATCCTTTCGACAGAGATAATTCGACAGAGATAAGAGGATGCGGCAAAATCGAGAGGAGACACCAGTGCCGGTTGTCCTGGAAACACCCCATTCCTTAAGAGATTTGGTAGGTCGCGAACTCACCCTGACGGACTGGTTCCCCATCGCACAGGAACGAATTGAGCAGTTTGCTGATGTTACCGAGGATCGCCAGTGGATCCACGTGGACCGCGAACGTGCCGAGCGTGAGTCTCCCTATAGAACCACAATTGCTCACGGGTTCTTGACCTTATCGCTGCTGAGCCGGTTCATGAAGGAGGGAATTCAGATCCGAGGCGGTGTCCGCATGAGCGTCAATTACGGCTTGAATCGAGTTCGATTTCCTTGTGCTGTCCGCGCCGACTCTAGGATTCGGGTTCGCTTCACTCTTCAATCGCTAAAAGACGTGCCTGATGCGCTGGAGGCAGTCTTTGATGCGAGAGTGGAAGTCCAGGGTAGCGACAAGCCGTGCTGCGTAGCTGAGTGGGTAGTTCGCTACTATATATAAGGTCGAGGTCCGTTCTAAGCAGTGCGCGGAATCCTCTTACCGGTGGGTGCACAGCCCCGGGGCGGCGAGGTGCGGCACCGCATTGAAGGTAAATAACCGTAGCTGCTCTTTTCGCAAACGCAAAATTGTGTAGGATGCGTTATACACTGCCCCGGCGAGCCGCATGATCCGCTCGTCGGAAATCTCCAGTGACAGGCCAGTCCAAATCGCAAGCGGCGTGGCCGACGTAACCACGAGAATGTTCTCTTGCCGCGCCTCGAGCATCTTCAACCGGCAGGCCGCAACGCGCTCACGAAACTGGTCCCACGTTTCGCCGCAATAGGGATAACGACCGGCAAGCCATGCCTCCACCACTTTTGTATCGCAAGGCATCCATTTGCGATGAATTCGTGCCCCGTGCTCGCCTTGGCTAACGCGAACCTGCTCGCGCATTTCGTCGTATTCGTGCAGAAATTCCGGATCTTCGGCAGCCAAGAGCGGAGCGATCTCGCGATACACTCGCCCGAGATCGAATTCATCCCATCCAGAATCGACGCGAACTGTTGGGAAGCCAACCCCCGCGTCGGCATAGACCGCACGAATCTGCTCGGCGGTTTGCTGCTGCCGCGTAAGTGCTCCTGCATAGGCGGAGGCAAATCGGATTCCCTGTGAAATGAAGTGCTCGCCCAACAGCCGTGCCTGACGCTCTCCCAACTCGGAAAGCGAATCGTAAGCGTCGCGCGTGCCCGCCTGCCCATGGCGCACGAGATAGACGGTGCTCAAGTGGATTTCCCCGTGAGCGAATCCGCCCATTCCACCAATCCCTTCACGCCGTCTCCGAAGTTCTGAAATCGTGTGTCTTGCGTCTGGCCACGCCGGAAGCGGTAGTAAATCTGCTGCAGAATCACTGCCAGCTTGAAGATGCCAAGTACTTCGTAGTAACCGATCTGCGAGAGGTCGCGTCCGGTTCCCTCTGCATAACGCTGAACGAACTGATCTCGCGTGTACCAACCGGGCTGCGATGTGAGCGAGGGTACTCCGCGAGCGCGCAGTTGCGGCGCCTCAACCCAGGCCCAGTAACACAACGTCAAGCCCAGATCGGCCAATGGATCGCCAACCGTCGCCATCTCCCAATCGAGCACTGCCTCGATGCGGTCCACAGACCCATCCACGAGCATGACGTTATCCAACTTGTAATCGTTGTGCACCAGAGTCGGCGCGCGAGAAGCCGGCCGTCGATCGATGAGCCATTGAATAACACGGTCCATCTTTGGCATCTCGTCCGTCTTGGCCCGATTCCAACGATCGGCCCAGCCCAACACCTGGCGCTCGAGAAAGCCTTCCGGTTTGCCAAGAGCGATCAACCCCGTCTTCGACACATCGATTGCATGCAACCGTACTAGGCCATCAATAAAAGCTTCGCTCACCAACCGGGCGTATTTGGGAGCCTTCGCCAGCTGCGCAGGAACCTCATCGCGCAATATGAGTCCATGCCGCCGCTCCATAAGGAAGAACACAGACCCCAGGACCGCTGTATCCTCGCACAAGTGAAAGACGTTTGGAGCTTCTCGAAAATGCGGATGGACCATCTGAAGCACTCGAAACTCACGCCCCATGTCGTGAGCTTTCGGGGCGACTGGCCCCAGAGGGCCGCGCCTCAGGACGTACTCGAGCCCATCAATCTGCAGCAGATAGGTAAGGTTCGAGTGCCCACTCGGAAACTGTTCGAGCGTGATACCTCGTTCAGTGCCCGCGATTCGTCCGCGCAGCCAGTCGGCAAGTGAAGCTAGACTCAGTTCTTCCCCGGGGCGAACGGGGCCAGTATCGAGATGCAATCGAGATAAGCCTTTCCGACGGAAAGTGTATCCCACGAGGCGTCAAATCAACCAGAACGTGCGGCATTCCAATCGCGCACCCGCTCGAGACTGGCAACGAACGGTTTTAAAGCTCCATAGAGGAGTACCGCAGCGAGCGCACATGCGCCAGATGTCACGATCAGCAGTGAGTATCGCACGGCGTCGTCGCTTCGAAATGCGTATTGCGTTACTGCTCCCACAGCGGTAGGTCCGATTCCGAGCCCGATGAGGTTGATGGAAAACAAATACACAGCCGAGGCCTGTCCGCGCATGGTGGCCGGCATCATCTGCTGAATCGCGGCGGGGGCGATGCCGAACGGAGCGGCCGCCAGTGCGCATCCCGGAATCAGCCAAATCGTGGCCCAAGTTGCGGAGGGCGCCAGGTACAAAAGACAGTTGACGGGCAGCCAGACTAATCCGATCAGCACACCTACGAACAAGGTCGCGTTGCCGCGGCCGCGTTTGCGCAAGTAATCAGCGAACCGTCCAGCACTGACGATTCCAATGCAGCCAAAGACCGCGACGCAGGAACCGTAAATTACGCCCGTGGTTCCAATGCTCCAGTGAAAGTGTCGCCGATAGAATTCCGGCACCCAAGCGGCGCTGGCGTATGAAGAGAGCGCGAGTAGCCCAAAACCAATATTGTGGAGCAAGAACGTGCGCCGGTTTTCGAAGATGTACGAGAATACCTGCCTCATCGGGACAGTCGACCGTCGGCTGGCTCCGCGGTGTGCGGCAGGTTCGTTCACCGTGAAGAGTAGGGGTGCTACTACAATGCCGGGAAGGCCAACCAGGAGAAAGATGATCTGCCAGGGATGCACGGCTCCGAGCAGGGGAATCGTCCACATGGCCTGAGTCGATGCGTAGGCAACAACCAGTCCGCCCAGCAAGTAAGCCATGCCAGAGCCAACGTAGATGCCCATCGAGTAGACGCTAAGGGCCGTAGCCAGCCGCTCGCGAGGAAAATAATCGGTGATCAGCGAATAGGCAGCCGGGGAAAGCGCTGCTTCTCCCACGCCGACGCCCATGCGCAGCAAAAGCATTGTTTCGAACGTTTGCGCCAGTCCGCAACTGGCTGTGAACCCGCTCCACAGTACCAGGCCGGCCGCGATGATCAGCCTGCGGCTGTAAATGTCGGCCAGCCTGCCGAGAGGGATTCCGAAAAATGTATAAAACAGTGCGAAGCTGAATCCGATCAGCAAACTCATCTTAGCGTCGCCGATGTGTAAGTCGCGACGAAGCGGGCCGACCAGCAGACTGAATATCTGGCGGTCGATGAACGAGAATGCGTACAGAAGTGTTAGGACTCCGACGACGTACCACGCGTACCGCAATGAATGCACGGTAGAGTCAACGGTGGTCTGAGCAGCGGCAGTTGTGGCTTCGGTTGACGTGGTAGCGGGCATCTTTTTGTAATTTC
>Ga0209804_1000009_pt1 | contig 143247 bp, 125 predicted proteins | sample GraSoiAngelo_139_FD_185896 | JGI IMG/M metagenome (GOLD analysis project Ga0209804, IMG submission 185896) | Grasslands soil microbial communities from the Angelo Coastal Reserve, California, USA - 14_0929_12_20cm (SPAdes) (version 2) | ecosystem: Environmental > Terrestrial > Soil >... | reverse complement strand
ATTCATGAGATCCCGTGGAATAATTCCTGTGCGGCGACAGCTACAAGCTCGAATCTAAATACTGTCTGCACCACGGCAAACGGCATCTCGGCCGGCAGCGGTGGACCAAGTTCTCTTTACGCGAAGCCCTCTTGGCAGAGTGGCCTGACACCAGCCGACAGCCACCGCGATTTACCAGACGTTTCCCTTTTTGCGAGCGACGGTCCGCAGAGCAAGAGTTTCTATCTAATTTGCGAGGCGGACGCGATCTCAGCGGGAAGCCCGCCTTCGTGCGCGCCAGGGCCGAATGGCTTCAGCTTTTTGGGCGCAGGAGGCACCTCAGCGTCCTCCCCCGCCTTCGCAGGTATCATGGCCCTTATCAATCAGCAGCAGAACGGGCGGCAAGGGAATGCAAATCCCGTCCTTTACACCATCGCAAAATCGGAGACCTTTTCCAGCTGCAACTCGACAACGATGCCCCTCACCGGCTCCGCGACCTGCGTCTTTTACGACACAACCAAAAACACCAATGCGGTTCCTTGCGCAGGAGGCTCCACTAACTGCAGCAGCGCCACAACCGGAACCAACGGTGTGTTAGTCACGGGTACGACACCGGCTTTTACTTCCTCGACTGGCTACGACATGGCTACGGGACTGGGCTCGGTAAACGTGACGAACCTGGCCGCTGCGTGGAAAATCGCTGCGGGCGCCTTTAATGCCACAACCACGGCCACAAGGGTCAACGGCGGAACCGTCACGGTAACGATTACTCACGGCCAGTCGGTGACTCTCTCTGCCACGGTCACTTCCGCAACTGGAACACCCACGGGCGACGTCTCGTTCCTGGCTCCGACGACAGTAAATGGCGGAATCGGTGCCGCGACACTCAGCGGCGGTACTGCAACCCTGACCACTCCATCAACAACCGCCTTTCCGCTGCCGGGCGGCAGTTATAACCTCAAGACCCACTATGAAGGCGACGGCACATTTGCTCCGAGCGACGACCCCACGGGCGTTCCCGTGGTTGTGAATAAGGAAACCAGCAAACTACAAATTGGCATTGTCACTTCAATCGGACAGGTAATCAACGATAACGCTACTAACTTCGCGTATGGGTCGCCCTATATTCTCAGAATGGACATCCTGAATAGCACTGGAACCACCAGCAATTGCCATCCTGCTCTTGGGGGGCAGACGGCAGGCTGTGCCGTGGATGCTACCGGGACTATCACACTAACGGACAATGGAGCCCCGCTGGACGGCGGGACTTTCGCCGTGAATAGCGAGGGCAGCGCCGAAGACCAGCCAATTCAACTAACGGGCGGGCAACACACGCTTTCCGCAACCTATTCCGGGGACATCAGCTACAGCGCCCCAGGCAGCGCAGCGACAGACATGGTGACGGTCACTCCGGCCACCACATCCTCCTCCCTCACGGCTAGTCCCAACCCCGTGCCTACAAACCAGGCGGTAACCTTGTCGGTGGCCATTAGCTCGCAAGCCATCAGCACCCAAGGCCCCACTGGAACCGTGACCTTCAACGATGGAGGCACCTCAATTGGGACGGCAACCGTCACTCCGGCGAGCGCTACATCGAGCGCTGGCGCAAGCGGCACCGCTTCCTTGACGCACACTTTCACCACCGCCGGCTCTCACTCCCTCACGACCGTTTATGGTGGAGACACAAACTACGCTACTTCGACTTCCTCCGCCGTTTCCCTGGCCGTCGGCCAGAGCACTACGACCATGGTTCTCAGTTCAGCCACGACCATCTCCTCGGGCGGCAATGTTACGCTGACCGCGACGGTCGCCGGCGCCGGCACAGGCGCCAGCCCGACCGGGACCGTGCAATTCATGAATGGAAGCACAGCGCTCGGGACGGCGCAAACGTGTTCCGCCGTTTCCGGGGCGACGCCGCCAACCTGCAAGGCCACGCTCATGACCACTTTATCGTTCTTCGCGCCGCCATACGGGCCGAATCGCATCCCCACGCTCCGGGTTAGGTGGATACTCCCGCTGGCATTTGCGCTTGTGATCTTCTTTTTGCTCAGTCTCAAGCGCGTACCGGCAAGGTACCGCCGCGTGTACGCCTGCGCGGGCCTCGCGTTGCTGGCAGGACTCGTGGCAGGCTTAGCTGCGGGCTGCGGCAGTAACTACGGTGGCGGTGGAGGAACACACTACGACACCATCACCGCCGTTTACAGCGGCGACTCGACCTACGGGGGATCGACTTCCCCCGCAATCACGATCACCGTGCAGTAGACGCGAAGTTGAATTTTTGGTCCGACTTGTGGCGCAAAAAATCGGTCATTTCGACCGGAAGGACGGCGCTTTTGCCGTGGCGAGGGGAGAAATCGCTCTTAACTTCCGGATTCAGGCTAATTCTGGATGGAAAAATTTGTGCTCACCCACTATGAACCTATGAACTTATTTTAGAACCAACACTTGCAAAAGTGGTTGAAAACAAAGGGCTTTAACTACCTTTAACATCAACACTTTTTCAGAAGCGCTAATTTGTGTTTGTCGGGAAGAAGATATTCCAGAACTGCGGCGCAGACGCTAGAAACTCGACCGCGACCAATGAGCCTTCCGGATTGATTTGCGAGGGCCGCTGGACATGCACCTCCACCTTCTGATGCGTCCGCGGATTCTCCAGGGTGAATTTTGTTCCTGCTGCCAAACCCTGAGCAAGGATGATCGTCCCACCAGTGGCGTTGACCGTCTGCGTCATGCCCTCGATCGGTTTGGGCTTGTCTTTCAGGTGAACAAGGACCGGTATACGTAGCAGCACGCGTTGTGCGCGTCGCCTCTCCTCAGCCGTTGGCTGGCGTTGCAAAGCGGGGCGCACGGCCGGTGTCTGGCCAGGCTTCGCATAGTGCATTCCAGGCTTTGCCCCGGGTTGCGGCGGTTTCACAGTTCGAGTCCCCAGAAATCCATTTCCGGAGCGACCAGTTCCACGCCATATTCCCATCCATCCGGACGCGACTGGCCTTTCCATACGATGATGGCCGCGTTGCTCGAGTGCGTAGACAGATTGGTTAGCGCCACACGTTGCTCGAGAACCAAGGAATGCGGGAGAACCACCATACACCCGTAAGGATTAATGATTCGCGTATGGGCTTCTGCGCTCGACCGCTTTCCGCCAGCGTCGTCCCATTCCAACCGTACCGGAACGCGCGAATTCATGCGCCGGCCGCGGCGCCGTTCCGTGGATTGCCCATGCGCCTGTTTGCTTTCGCTTACTTTTGTGGGCATTCGTCCCTCTTAGGGGCCATGCTAGAGTTGACGAGCAACCCGGTCAATGGTACCAAAATGTCTGCACGCGCAAACGAATAGCTGTACAAAGGGACAGGCGAAATCGCCGGGAGCGGGACAGGTGGTAAAGAACCTGATTGTGAACGCAGATGACCTGGGTTGGACGGAAGGGGTGAACCGGGGAATCCTGGAAGCTTTTCAAGGCGGAATCGTCACCAGCGGCTCACTGCTGGCAAATGGCGTGGCATTCGCAGAAGCCGTCAAGGCCGCAAAGTCAGCGCCCGGCCTTGGTGTGGGCGTACATTTGAATTTGAGCGACGGCGCGCCCGTCGCGGATCCGGAAACCGTCGTAAGTCTGTTGAACGATGACGGCCATTTTGCAGGCGGGCCGGAAAAGTTGCTCCTCAAACGGGTACGGCGCCGCCTCGTTCTTGACGAAGTCGAGGAAGAATGGGACATCCAGATTCAGACAGTACGTGACGCCGGCATCCGCCCGACCCATCTGGACGGACATAAACACGTGCACATGCTTCCTGGACTGTTTGAGATTGCTCTGCGCTTAGCAAAAAAACACGGTATCGATGCGATCCGGGTTTCACTGGAAGATTCCGGGCTGCGCGGCGCTCTCTTTGCTGGTGCGAAACAGCGCCCTGGCAACTTGATAAAGCAAGGCGTGCAGGCTCGCGGCCTCAAACTGCTCGCCCGCAACGCGCGAACACAAGCCGCGAGCGCGGGGATTGCCACCGCTGACTACTTCTGCGGCATTTCTCATACCGGCGAGCTTACGCGCGAAGGCCTCGAACGCTTGCTGATGAACTTGCCTGAAGGCACTACCGAGCTGATGTGCCACCCCGGATACGCAGACAAGGCTCTGCAAAAGTCGCCGACGCGGCTGCAAGCTTCCCGCCAGAAAGAACTGGAGATACTTACTGATCCGCGGGTTCGGAATCTTGTCGCTTCCCAGGGGATTCGCCTGATAGACTATGGCTACGTCACCCAGACCCAGTAAGCTTGCAGCGGGTAGCAATAAATCAGAATGAGAAGCGATTCGCCCATCCAATTCTCGATTGTCGTTCCTTTCTTTAACGAACAGGAAAACATCCCGCCCTTGTACATGAAGCTGACCGAAGTGATGGACGGAATTGGCGAGCACTATGAGCTGGTGTTTGTGGACGACGGAAGCAAGGACAACACCTTCAAGGTGCTTTCCGACATCTACGAGCATGACCGCCGCGTCAACATCGTGCGTCTGCGCCGCAATTTCGGCCAGACCGCTGCCCTCAAGGCAGGATTTGATTTCGCGCGCGGCGAAGTCATCATCTCGATGGACGGCGACTTACAGCACGATCCGGGAGAGATTCCGCGCTTCGTCGAAAAGCTCGAGGAAGGCTACGACCTCGTCAGCGGCTGGCGCTACCAGCGCAACGACGCCTGGCTGACCCGCCAGCTTCCCAGCCGCGTCGCCAATTGGATGATGGCCAAGCTTTCGGGAATCGACCTGCACGACTTCGGGACGACTTTCAAGGCCTACCGCCGCGAGATTATCCAGGAAATTCAGCTCTACGGCGAACTGCACCGCTTCATTCCCGCTCTTGCCAGTTCCAGCGGCGCGAAAATCGCCGAAGTGCCGATCGAAAACCCCCACCGCAAGAATGGAAAGTCCAATTACGGAATCGGCCGTACCATCCGCGTGTTCCTGGACTTGATGATCGTGAAATTCTTGCTGGATTATTCCACGCGCCCGCTGCAGTTTTTCGGCCTGTTGGGCATGGGCGGCGCCTCCGCCGGGGTGCTGATCGCGGCTTATCTTGGAATTGACAAGATGTTGCATCACACCGACACGATCGCGGAACACGGACCGCTGATGCTGCTCGCTGTTGTATTGTTCCTCAGCGGCGTGCAGCTCGTGTCCCTGGGATTACTGGGAGAAATCAGCTCGCGAACCTATTACGAATCGCAGAACAAGCCGATTTACGCGCTGCGCGAAGTCAAAAGCCACCGCAAAGAAACAGGTGATTCCGCCGAATCCCCACGCGCCTCCGGAAGTTCCGAACGTTAACGATTCCGTCTTGAACTCTTCGACTCCTGGACCCCCTTCCGGATAAAATTCCCCACGGCCATGTCGCCGGCAGTTAACGGCGGTTGAAAAGTGGAAGGTCCAAGCGCCCGGCTCCCTGTTTTCTTGGATTCTTGAACTCTTTGACTCTTCCACTTCCTCCAGGGAGGTACCGTGAATCGGGAACATTTTTACGAGTTGATGGGCGGCGAAGGCACGCTCGACTACGAACTATACCTGAACACCAAGACGCTCCTTTCCTGCCAGGGCAAATTCCATGAGTTCTGCAACAAGGACGAACTCCAATTCCAGATCGTGCATCAGGTCGAGGAATTGTGGATGAAACTGATTGCCTACACGTTGCTGGACATTGACGAATACCTTCAGCAGGAAAACACCAACCGAGTGATCACTCTATTCCGGCGCGTGCACATTGCACAAAAGCTGATGAACGTGCAACTCGCGCTTTTGGAAACGATGTCCCCTAAAGAATATCAGGAGATTCGCAAGCGCCTTGGCAACGGAAGCGGCCAGGAATCGCCGGGATTTCGCGTGCTGCTCAAAATACATCAGCCGCTATGGAATTCATTTGAAACGCACTACCTGAAGAAGCATGGGCTAACGATCGAGAAGATCTACGACACCGAATACTCGCACAGCGACGCATATGTGGTGGCTGAAGCGCTGGCGGAATTCGACGAACTCTTTCAGAAATTCCGTCACGAGCACATGCAGCTGATTCACCGGACGATCGGGTTTAACGCCAAATCGCTGAAAGGCCGGCCCGTGGAAATCCTGGAAGAGGGCATGGGGCAAAAGTTTTTCTCCGAACTCTGGGAGATCCGCACGCGCATGACCGACAAATGGGGCGCCGAATACGGAGTGAAGCGCAACCCCCTTGGCGGCCACCACTGAACACTGCGCCCGCGTTTTGCCCTCCAGGACACTAAACCCCACTGCTCTTCCAGTTGGTCTCTGCGATGGCCGCGAGGCAGCCGGGGACGAAAGCCGCATGCCTGGGAAATTTGATTGAATATTTCTTGCCTTGTCATTGGGATTCCCTCCTTGAAGGAAATGCCGAAGGGATACCACGCAATCCGTAAATGGGTCGGGGTCTCCGTTTAGGATGCGGTGATTGGGCGCGAGTATACTCCCGGCCGCCACCGCAGACCATGCTTTTGCGCACGCCTCTGGGAGCGAATGCCTCAAACTTGCAAGAGCCGGGGTTTAAAAAAGCCCAAAGATTTTAAAGATTCGACTCTTGGACTCTTTAACCGTTTGACTTTTGATTTGGTTCTACTGGCGGGCAATGTGCCGGTACTCGCCGCGAAAAAAAAGCAGCGGTTCCCCGCCCTGAATTTCCGCGTCCTCGACTTTGCCAACGATAATCGTGTGATCTCCGGCGACATGCGTTGCAACGACGCTGCAACTTAATTGCGCGACAGCGTCCTCCAAGACCGGAACACCTTCCGGCGTCCAGCGATAGCGCAGAGCCAGGCGCCGCTCCGCTTCCGCGTCCTGCTCCGGTTGAGCGAAATACTCGGACACTCCTTGTTGGCTTTGCTTGAGCACACTGATGCCGAAGCGCCTTCTCTTGTGCAGCATCGGCAGGATTCTTGCGCGTTCATCGACACAAACCAGGATGAGCATGGGATTCAACGAAACGGAGGTGAAGGCGTTCGCGGTCATGCCGAAAATGGATCCCGGTTCGCGCTCCACGGTAACCACCGTGACGCCCGTGGCGAATTGGCCGAGGGCGTTGCGAAATTCACGCGCTGTGAGTGCGGTCGCCATCATCTTGGAATTTTTGAAGATCTCACATTCCTCTCCTTTGTCCTCTTCAACTTGAGCCGCCCCCAAAAAAGTTCCGGTAGAGCCTGAATCCGCAACCTTCCACTATTCAGCTCTTTGACTCTTCAACTTTTGACTCCCACCCCGTGAAGTGTCTACAGTTCCAGAAGGGCCCGCGCCAATTGCCGTTTCTGCGCCTGCGTTTTCATCACACTAGGTAAGATCGCAACTTTCATTCCCAGCGCCGTAATGGCCGCCGCTCGGCCCTTGTCCGCAGGATCGATGACCAAGGTCCCCGTGAAATCGTTGTAGAGCCTTGCCACACCCAACGCCGTCGCCTCATACCCAAGTTGCGCCAGCATTTTGTCTGACGGTCCTTTGAGCGACTTGCCGCCGACGATGGGACAGACCGCAAAGACGTCCGTCCGGCGGGCGCGCAATTGTTCGCGCACCCCGGGGACGGCCAGAATCGGCCCGATGCTGATCAGAGGATTGCTCGGGCACACGATGATCCGCGTGGCCTCGCGGATCGCTTCGAGCACCCCGGACGCCGCTCGCGCCGACTCCGCACCGGCAAATCGAATCGCCTTCACGATAGGCTCCGCCCGACGCTTTACCAAATACTTCTGAAAATGCAGCGTTCCCTCGTCCGACTCGATGATGGTTGGCACGGGATTATCGGACATGGGCAAAATGCGCGCCTTCACCCCGAGCGCCGCGCGAATGGATTCCGCCGCGTCCGACAGTCTCCTCCCTTCTTCGAGCAGAGCGCTGCGGTGAATGTGCGTAGCCAAGTCCCGGTCGCCCAGGTTGAACCAGTCGGCGCGGCCGTAACCAGCCAGGCCTTTCAACGCATGAAAAGTGTCACCCCGAATCCCCCAGCCTTTCGCTGGGTCAACAATTCCCGCCAACGTGTACGTCACGATGTCGAGATCCGGCGAGATTTTCAGCCCGTGAAGGACGATATCGTCCCCAGTGTTGACGATGATGGTCAGCGCCTCCGGCTCCAGCACTTCATAAAGCCCGAGAAGCAGTTTGGATGCGCCCACTCCACCGGCAAGCGCCGTTATGTTTTGGCCCCGGATCTTTTGCTCTTTGGCTGGAGGCATGAAATGGCCGAGAAACACTCAAACGAATCTAGCACAGGACACAGAAGACGCACAGAAACACGAAAACTAGAGAAGCGCTCTCCGTTTTCGGGCTGAGGACGTGCGCCCTTACCACCTTGGGTAACGCTTATAATCTCGAACGGAGGCATCGAATGAACGTCGAGGAGATGATCTGGCCTTGGATAGAGGAGTGCCGCCAGGCACGCACTCCTCTATTCTCAGCGGTGAGAACCCACCCGGCTGTTTTGCCTTGGCGGTTCCGCAATGGCTACGTCACTGTGACCGTCGCCGTTGCGGAGCCTCCGTTGCTGCTCGTCGCCGTTCCGACGTACGTGCCGGGGAGATTTGGCACTTGGATGCTAGTGCTTACGGGATACGTCTGGCCAGGTTGCAGCGGAAAGCTCCTTGTGTAGGAAGCCACCTGGATCCCGTTGCGCGTAATCGTGAGAGTCGCGCTGATTGTAGCCGGTTGCGTGCCGCAATTGCTCACGCTTCCGGCTATCGTCACCGTGTCGCCGGGGTTTACGGTCACGTTGCTGCTGCCGTTCACTGTCAGGGTCAGCGGAGTGCATTGTGCATGAGCGGAATGGATCGGGATGATGAACGAGAGCGCAAGAACTGCTGCCATCAACAAGATTCTGCGAATCATTTTTCTTCTCCTCATCCAACTAAGTTTCACCCCGTGTTGCCACACAAATACCGGCCTGCGATTTCCCTGTCAATTCCGCAAGAATTTGTCGGCCTGAGTCTTGCAATTCGGCTCCGCGCCAAGCTTGTTTTCCTATGCACTGTGTGTTGATTTGAGCTATGACTCGAAGCCCGCCGTCGTCTGCGGAAAAGGGTGTCTTTTTCTCTCTATTCTTCCTATCCCTTCGAGGTGTCGCTTTCTGCTTTCTGATCTCCGGTCACTGATCGCTGCTCTCTGATTGGAGGAGTGCAGCCGGGTGTGCACTCCTCTGCCTCAAGAGCAGGAACTCGCGCCGCGGTTTGCGGCCGTGAGTCCTTCCCTTCACTTCCCGCTTCACTGCACGTTGACGGTTGCGCTGGCTGTTCCTCCGTTGCTGCTCGCTGCCGTCACAACATACGTGCCGGTACCTGCTTTCGACATCTCGAAGGAATCGCTGATCGGACGGCTTTCTCCCGCCTGCATCCGGAACGTGTCCGTGTCCGTACTCACCGTGGTCCCATTGTGGGTAACGGTGAAGGTCACGGAAACGTCCGCCGCCTGCGAAGTGCAATTGCTTACCGTACCGGCGAGCGTCAGCTTGCTCCCTGGACTTACCGTTGCAGTCGCAGCGCCGTTTGCCGTCAGCGTCAAAGCACTGCACTGCGCATGAGCGGGATGGGCTAGAACGAGGAATGCAACCGCCAGAACGGCGGCGATTAAGAGGCTTTTGAGTTTCATTCTGTCAAACTAAATAAATTGTCACTTCTTTTTTCCCAATAGCCTCGCGCCACTGACTTGTCAATTCCGTACGAACATTTATCCTCGCTTCCCGCAAAAATTGTAAGTTTCCGTCTTGCAATCTTTGCGTAGCGATACGATAGAGGGTCTTCGGATGCGGGCTATGATCTGCGGCCGCTTTTCTTAAGCCAGCTTGTACTTGTATTGGCGGTCCCTAATTTCTCAGTTAGGGTGTGCTTCCTCCCTGATGGGCCCGGGATGCGGAAGCTCCGCACCTTCCTTGAGATAGCCCCCGATCGGATACTCGCACGTAGCGACTTCGGGCCTATGATGAAAATACCAAGCTAGCGCCTCGGGGTTACCTACGTCGCTGTAGAGGGTGGCTGAGTGGCGGCAAGCAGAGCGACGATCATGCATAGAGAAAAAGCATTTCTCATGGGCGGGTGGCGCAGGGATGTTCTTTTGACGGGAACACACGAGAGGCATAGCACTTTTGCTTTGGGCTAACCGAGCCAAGACGAGATGACGGGGTGCCGCACCCTTCGGGTTTAAGGGTGCGGTTTTTTGTAAGTGGAACTTCTCGAAAATATGCGCCATCTTCTCAAGCGCCATTGCGCGCGAGGCGGACCTCCACTTCGTCACCTTTACCTGAAGAGATCTTCAGAAGCGGGACGAATGATGCTCGCCGCTTTTTCAGTTGCGGATTTGTAGCGGTACCCCCGGACGAGCACTGCGGGTGTGCCCTCCGACTTGCCCATCAGCAGTCCAGCAGCAGCCGCCAACTCATCCGCCACCGCAAGAACTGTTGCCGTAAGCAACTTCCCTTCCCGGTCTCGCGTGCCCCGCAAATCCAAAAGCACCGGCAGGCCTGACGCGCCAATCGCCACATTGGTCAGACCCAGGCGCCACGGTCGGCCAAACGTGTCGCTGATGATGACAGCCACGCGCTTCCCCGTTTTCCTCCGCAACGCCGCAGCCAGCTCTTCAGCGGAACGATCGGGATCGCGCGGAAGCAGGGTCACCCCCTCCCCCGGTACGTTCGAATGATCCACGCCCGCGTTCGCACAAACAAAACCGTGATGCGTCTCGGTAATCAGCACGCGCTCGCTGCGCAGAATGCGCCGCGACTCCCGCAAAACGAGTTCCATCGCACGCGGATCTTTTTTTAAATCCGCGGCCAGCTTTTGCGCCTTCTCCGACGGTTTTACTGTCTCCAGCGAAGCCACTGAGCCTTCCGCCTTCGAAATAATCTTCTGAGCCACCACAAGAATGTCGCCATCCTTAAAACCGAGGCCACTTTTTTTCGCCGCGCCCACAATCTGCTTCGCCAGGTCCTCGCCCTTTCGAATTTCCGGCAGCCCCGGAATTCGAAACAGGCTTAATTCCCGAGCGCCGCAGCTCCCTGTGGCGGAACGCCCGCGCGTTTTGGCAGTTTTTTTCATTGTTGCGGCTCAAAATACTACGCGACCCAACCACATCTTTCACGCAAGAAACTCGGACGGACTGCGCGCGGGGTCTAAGTCTTTAACTTTGCACTCGTGGAGGTTTTTCGAAAATCCGAAATATTACGTGATCCACAATCATCCTGTACGCGACCCTGAAACGAGAGAGGCGCCCGCCATTTTAGCGGACGCCTCTTTCGAAAGCCGCGTTGTTCTCCGCTGGGCCTAAGCTTATTGCGCCGGTCGGAAAGCGTCGCCGTCAAATGTGATCAGTGATGCGGCTTATCTGACTTGTCTGGTTTCGCAGGCTTGTCCTGTTTGGCTGGCTTGTCCTGCTTTGACTGCCGCTGGCGTTCTTGCTGCTGTCTCTGTTCTAAGTTTTGCTGCTGCTGTTCGTGTTTTTGTTCGAGCTGTTGGAGTTGCTGCTGCTGTTTTTGCTCAATTTGGCGCTGTTTTCCCTCGGCCTGCTGCTGTTGCCTTTGGTCGGCGTTCTGCTGCCGCTGCGCATCGGAATTTCTCTGCTCGATTTGCTGCCGCTCGCGAACCTGTTGCTGCTCGATTTTCTGGCGTTCCTGGTCCTGTTTCATGCGCAAATCTTCGAGTTGTTGTTGGTGTTTCTGATCGAGTTGCGGACTCGAATTGCCGGCGTTGCCTGGCCGCGATGAGGGGGGCCGATCTGTCTTGGAATTTCCCTGATTCGAATTTTGATTCGCCGGAGTGTTGGACGGCCGATTCGAATTGCCCTGCATGGTGTCAGCCCGGTTGCCTTGATTCGGCGCATCTTGCCGGACTGACGGATTCGGCGGGTTGGCGTTTCCCTGCGGCGGACGATTCGAATTGTTTTGCTGTTGCGTCGTCACCGGCCGATTCAAATTGCCTTTTATTGCGTCCGGTCGGTTGGCCGGTACGTTCTGCTGAGGCCGCTGCAGGACGGGAGGCGCAATTCGAACGCTTGCATTCGCGCCGGCGTTCCCGCGCGCGGTCCCCGGAACTTCCGGTTGTACCTGCCGGATCTGAGAGATCGCGGGCGGCCGGCCGCCATTTTCACGCGCGATCTCTTGCTGCTTGGCGAACGGCACCGGGGCCGGCGGCGGAACAGTTTTGGCCACAACCGGCCGACTCAGAATAGGGATCGGCGGTCGTACACGGGACGCGGCGCCTGCACCAAGGACGCTGCGCTGTTGCGGAGCAACCGTCGGAGTCATTGGAGCAACTGGGGCCGAAGCGATCTCGCGCTGGTTCACACGAATCATGTTGTTGTGCACGGGCTGCGCCGAGGTGAACGCCTGATGCGAGGTGGCGGTCACGGCTCCGGTCACGTTTTGGTTCTGATAGGCGACGTTCGTCACGTTCACGGTCTTGTTCACGTAAACGTTGTTGTAGACATTGGTGACTTGCGTTTTGTTGATGATGGTGGTGTTCGTGATGTTGACGTTGGTCACATAGGTCTGGCTTACGCGGTACGACGGGCAATACACGTCACGCGGTCCCAGGGGGAACCACGCAACACCTGCAGGCGCGCCGCCAACGGCCACTCCAACGCCCCAGTGCGCGCCGCCAACCCATGCTACGAGCGCCGGCGCGTAGACCGGGCGCACGTAAGCCACGGCAACCACCGGCCGCGGTGGACAGGGCACCCAACCCCACACTCCGCCAACGGCTACCCAACGGCCGTAGTGGAATGGGGCGAATCCCCAAGGAGCGTCGTCCACCCAGGTCCAGCCCCACGGCGCAATCCAAACCCAATGACCGTAGCGATACGGCGCCCAGCCAACGATGACCGTGTGCGGGAACCAAACGGTTCCATATTCCGGAACTGGTCGCCAGCCGCCATATTCATCCAGATCTTCATAACCGACCACCTCATCCGAAACGTAGCGCGCCGAAGTGGAACGATCGGCGCGGCGATCGCGGTCGAGACACCACTGATCAAAATCGTCCGCATCCTCAAGCCCTTGTTGGATGTCGGCGTTCAACTGATCGGTTCCGTTGAACATGCCTTCTTCGTGTGCACGGATGTTATAAGCGGAACCGCCGCCGGTGATTTCTCCCTGACCGTCGCGAACGGCGATCAGGGTGGCGTCGCCCGCTTCGTTCACGTTGATGCGGTAGCTGCCCGGGCGAAGAATGGAGAACGCGAGATTCGGAGTGTCCACTTCAAAGTTTTCATCGTCGCCGAGCCGGCGGACGCGAATGTTCAGCGTGCCCTCGGTCAAAAGGACCTGCGTAACTTCGTCGGTCAAATTCAAAAACGAAAACCCAGTGTGGTCAGAAAGCCGGATGGCGGCCGAGCCGAGATGCAGTTCCGCGCGCGAGCCATCATCGGCCCAGAGTTTGTCACCGGTGGTCATCGGGCGGTTCACCACGGCTGAAACCCAGTCGTCTGTGCCCGCGGGGTTGAAAGAAACGTTGCCGCGCAGGAAGGCCAGGCGCGCCACGCGGCTCGGAGGATCGTCTTCATCGGCAGCGGCTCGCTGCGCAGTAAAAAGAAATGCGGCAAGGGCGACGCCAGCTGCACTGATCCCTCGCAGTATCTGAGGGCGCAGCATCTGGAGAAGAACCTGTTTTCTCATGGCCAATCTCTCCTGAAATACCAGCGGCAGTGCTCATTTTTGCCGTGTTATTCGCACATCCTCGGTCACATCATGAACCCGTTTGTATCAGGGGCCAGTTGCTTGGGTTTGCTCTTGAGCCTAACACTTCGTTTTTCGGAGCCTTTGTCCGGCGACTTCCCTCATGTCCAATGAGGAAATAGCGTTTGCGAATGGCCCTCGTGCATCTAACACGGGCGAAGAAAAAGAGTTGTGCCGGTGGGTCTACGGTAAGGCCTGGGACACGAGCCAGTGCCAGGCTCACCGTAGAACGGTAAGGATAAGCGCAGGTGTCCCCCCTTTGAGACATTCAGTGCGCGCTGATTGCTAAAGCTTTAAGAGAAGAGATCGAATCTACGACTTCATTTCTGGTCAAAATGGCGCTGGCGTAGTTTGGGATATTCACGTCGAGGGCGGTCGCCTCTTTTAGCATCGTGACCTCGTAGCCAGCTCAGCGACAAAGCGCACCGTTGCCTCCACGCGCCGCCCGGCATTCCAGCGCCGTCAAGATGTGAAGGTTCAAAAGTTCAGGGAGCAATCCGTTTGGGTGGTTCTACTTAGACGTGCTTGCCGACCTGCGCGGAGCGCATGGTTTGGCACGCCAGTCGTCAATTTTCGTCTCGCCTGGGACACCTCGGTTCGGGGTGATTTGGTACGGAGGATTGAAGGTTTCACTGGATTGTTATTTCGAAGAATTGCAATAGTCTATTTGGACATACTCGCGAAAGGAGTGTAAGACGAAGGGAGGCCGCACGAAGCAGTAATCCATGCACGACAACTGAGCGCAGACCCTCCGTAAGTTGGCCGTCCAGCCCTAGTGCAACGTAGTAAACAGAACTTGTCCGGCAAAGGCGCGTTAGATATGGCTCTGGACAGCCGTTTTACCGGCAGAGAAGAAAAAAGGCTCCCCGTCGTGATGGAGGCGAAGCTCGCGCCTGCGGAGAGGGCAAGTGAACGACAGGAAAGAGCGCAGGTCGAGAACATCAGCGCACTCGGTGCTCGCCTTTGCGCCAGCAGCCCTTGGCAACCGGGTGAGCAAGTAGAGATTGCTCCGGTATTGGGGAAACAGCTGGTAATCGGCGATCAACCCTTGCGGGGCGAAGTGGTTTATTGTCAGAAACAGGCCGAGGGTCGTTTTGTCGTCGGGTTGAAGTTTCGGCGCAGCCCCGGGATGTCATCCATGCTGGAGAAGTTGAAGGGCCTGATCCGGTGATGCGTTCTCGGTCTTATCAGCGCTAAGCTAAGTGCCCGAATTTTCGCGCCGCACGGTTTGCGTCCCCCGGACGATTCTGGGGGGAAGGTGAGCTTTTTTTCGTCGAGCGAGACGTTCGCAAAGGTGATTTAGCAATACGGACTACCGATGCGGATGGCCGCCCCCACCTCCATGAGAGCCACCACCTCCGCCGCTGCTGGCATGCCCGCCACCTCCGCCGCTGCTGGCATGCCCGCCTCCTCCACCGCCCGCGCCGCCGTGGAATCCACCGCCCCCTCCTCCGTGGTAGCTTCCGCCTCCGCCACCATAACTGCGGCTGGGCGGAGCAGAGTAAGAGCGAGACGGGGCCGAATAGCTACGGCTCGGAGGTGAATACGAGCGGGAAGGCGCTGGATAGCTGCGGCCTGGCGAGGAATAGGTCCGAGGGGTGTAAGAGGGCTGCTGAGCGTAGCCACGGTTTCCTTCGGATGGGCTGCTGTAGCTTCGCTGCGGCGAATACGACCGTCCGCCGTTTGAATAATTCGGAGGGTTGGTGTTGTGCGGCACCGCCGGTACGCCGTTGCTGCTCGGCGCACCGCTGCCTGCCCACGGCGGACGATCGCTCATCACGCGGGCATGCGCCGGTGCATTCGAACCGCCGCCCGCTTGCGTTGGGCGATCGCCCATGGAACGAGGCGAGTTTTGTGCAGGCGGGTTGCTTGGCCGGTTCGAACCGAAGCCTTGCGGCGCGCGGCCGCCGTCGGTAGTGTTGCTTTGCGCTTCCCACGTGCGCGAATTGTTGCCGGGGCGCGATGAGTTATTCCCCGCCGGACCATTCACGGGCCGGTTAGGCGTCGCCGAAGGCGGCCGGTTTTGCGAAAGTTCCCGCTGGCGCGCGGTCATTCCGGAGTTCGCTTGCGCGTTACCAGGTCTGCTCTCAACGCCGGCGTTCGTCCTCGCCGAACCATGTATTGGCGCATTGCCGAATCGGTCAGCGCTCGAGCTGCCGTTCAAGCGCTGCACCGGGAGGTGAGAGGCGGCAGCTGCAGGAGCAGTGCGCGCCATCACGGTTCGATTCTGGACTCCGGCAGGAGGCCGGGGCGCGCGAGGATTGATATTCGCGCTGCCCAGCGCGCTGTGCTGGGTGGGCCGGATACCGACCGAAGTTGTGACTTTGGCGTTGTTCAAAGAGGCTTGCGTAATGCGCTGTGCGCCACGATTAATGGGCTGACCTCCCACGAACGCATTGCGACTGGCAACCGTGACGGCGCGCAGATTGTGCGCGTTCACGAAATTAATGTTCCGGCCGTTTCCGTTCAACACGTTCACATTGTTGATGAAAGTATTGTGGACGTTGATTACGTTGACGAAGGTATGGCTGCAGGGGAACCAAGGGAAAAACGGTTCACCCCAGCCCAGCGGGAACCAGCCCACGCCAAAGCCGAATCCAAAGCCCCAGCCTCCGCCGAGGAAGCTGACGAATGCAGGGCCATAGCACGGAGGACCAAAATACGGTCCCGGGCACCAACCCCACGCGCCGCCGATGAATGCCCAGCGGCCATAGTGATAGGGGGCAAAACCCCAGGGCTCGTAGCCTACCCAGGTCCAGCCCCACGGAGCGACCCAGGCCCAATTGCCGTCGCTGTAGGGCGCCCAGTCAGGCCCAACGTCATTGGGATACCAGACATGGCCATACTCGCGCTCATCGCGCCAAGTACCATTTTCATCGAGGTCGTCGTAACCGGGCATGTCGCGCGAAACGTAGTTTCCCGACGTGGAGCGGTCCTCTTTCAGGTCGCGCTCTTCGGCCCAGCGATCCAGGCCATCTGGACCCGGTGCGCGGCCGATGGAGTAATTTGGATTTTCCGCGCCGCTGAATTCCGCTTGCTCACCGGCATGCACTTCGTAGGTTTTTCGGTCGGCGGTAATCTCGCCTTGGCCGCGAATCACGGTGATGCGCGAGGAATCGCCCGCTTCATTGATGTCAACGCGAAACGCGCCGGCTCCTTTTACGATGAAGACCACATTGGGAGTATCCACTTCGTAGATGTCGCCCTGGCGCAGTTCGCGAACGCGGAAATTAACGGCACCTTCGGGGATGCGAACCTGAGTGATGCCTTCATCCAGGTTCAGAAAAGAGAAAGCCGTCATGCTGCCAAGATGGAAGGTCGCTTCTCCGGCCTGCAATTCGGCGCGAGAATCTTTGTCCACCCAAATCTTGTCGGCGATGGTCACGGGACGGTTGCGAACCGCGTTTCCCCAGTCCCCTTGCCCACCGGGCTGCATGGACACGGAACCATCGACCAAACTAAGGCGCGCGACGCGCTTCGGCGGATCTTTGGTCGCATCCTCATCATCCGCGCGCGCTGGTGGCGCAAACAAAACCAAAACAGAGGCAAGGCATGCCAAAATCCCAAACTTGTCTAGCCTAGTAAATCTTGAAAATGCGGTCGTCTTCATGATGACCAATCCCCTGTTCTCGGAAGGGACGTCCGACTTGCACCGGACCTGCTGGGAAGGTCCTTCCGACGGGAAGCCTAACACCTTTGCGGCTCCCATTCTCTTAAACCCCAAGCCGGGAAAGAAGTTGCCATACGGCTCGGGATGCAACTTCTTTGAGCCGCCAGGGCTTATAAATAAGACGCGACCAATGGCCTGGCGGGTACCTAGCAGTTGCCTGAAGGGTTGCACACCGCACACATCGTGATGATAGATCTCTATCTCGTTGAAAACAAAAAACCTCTTCTGACGTGCCACCCTTCGGAGACACAGAGGTTGGCCAGGACGGTGTCCGCAAAAGGCATTGGCCAAGGCCAAGCAGGTGCGGACGAGCAGCTAGATCTTGTTGACGCTGTGCACCCACCAAACTAGACTAGTCTTACACTATTCGAACCGGAGGCATTTGTGGGAGCGCAACAAGGCCGCAATACCGTCGGCGCGTATGAGGCAAAGACGCATTTGTCCGAACTGCTGGAGAGAGTGCAGGCCGGAGAAGAGATTACCATCACGAAGCACGGCGCACCCGTGGCGAAGCTCGTTCCTATAACAAAGGAAGTAAGCACAGAGGAACGCACCGCGGCCATTCAACGAATTCAAAAGCTTTCTAGCGGCCTATCCCTAGGCGAATGGAAGATCAAAGACCTGATTCGCGAGGGCCGCCGGTGAGTGCGGCGTTTGTCGTTGATTGCTCAGTCGCAATGGCCTGGCTATTCCATGACGAAGCCACGCCGAAGACCGCGGATTTGCTGAATCGACTGGCAAACGAGACGGCACTCGTGCCGGCCTGGTGGTTCATCGAAATTGCGAACGTTTTGGCAATGGCCGAACGCAAGGGGCGCATCACAGCGGCCCAGACTGATGCGTTTATCGCCGATCTGGAGAAACTCGGAATCGAGCGAGACCATGCTGCTCCTGATCGAGCGTTTACACACCTTCTTGCGTTGTGCCGTGTGCATTCCTTAATCAGCTACGACGCGATGTACCTCGACCTGGCTGTTCGGCGCAATTTGCCACTCGCAACGCTCGACGAGGACTTACGCAAAATCGCAAAGAAATTAGGCGTCAGCCTCCTGGGCTAGCGGCGCCTAGCGAAGTGCGCGGTACAGGGCCTGCTTCCACCGGGGGATGTCGATGGTCCAGGCCACTTTGGCTCTAACGCCCGCCTTTAGCACCGGAGCCCACACCTGTTTATTGCGGTCGTTCCCCGCTACGCCGAGCCGGTCGACCACAGTCATGCCGCGGGTGAGATCGCTTGTCATTTCGACCTGGACGTAATGCTCGGTTTGGCTTGTCACGATGGAAGGGTCGAGGGCGATGGACATGGCCACGGGATCAGGCAAGGAAATGCCGTGCTCGCCGGTTTGTTCGAAGTAGGCTTCCTGGGCTCGGCTATTGCATTCGATGGCGAAGCGCGCCAGCGCGGTGTCCAGGCTGAGCACGCGTTCGATATCGCTTAAGTTCAGAGCGGCTTCGCCGCGGCAAAGATGCCAACCGATCATTTCCACCGGCAGCCCACTCAGGAAGACCGTGCGCGCGGCCTCGGGATCGCACCAGATGTTGTACTCCGCGGCGGGCGTGACGTTGCCTTCGCAGCAAGGCGCGCCGCCCATAATCACGCAGCGGCTGACTTTGGCGGCGATAGTGGGCTTTCGTTGCAGCGCCAGCGCAACGTTGGTCAGCGGCCCGAGCGTTACTAAGGCTAAGCCGGGGTTCGCTTCGATTGTTTGCACCATGGCATCGACAGCAGATTGCTCTTCCAACGAACGGCGTGGCACCGGATAGCCGTGGTCGCCCAAGCCGTCGCGTCCATGAAACCAGTCGGCGCTTTGATGTTCACGTCGCAGCGGTTTCTCGGCACCAACATAAACGGGAGCCTTCGAACCGCAGAGTTCCGCAGTGTAGAGCGCATTTCGCGCCGCTTGCTGCACACCGACATTCCCAGCCACTACTGTGATCGCGCAAACGTGCACATTCGGCGTGCGCAGCGCCATGATTAACGCCACCGCGTCGTCAGAAGCGGTGTCGGTATCAATCAGGAAGCTGGGTTTCACGCCGCGTAAGCATAACAAAATAAAGCAACAAAATCCGCTTGCGCCGACAGCCGAAATTTGGCGTATGATGGGTGCGCCTAAGCCAGAATTTTGATATCTCCCGCAACGCTGGATTTGTCCCCGCCGGAGAAGGTCATGAACATCAATCTCAAAGTCAATGGGAAGAGCTATTCCCCCGACGTCGAACCACGCCTGCTGCTCATTCATTTCTTACGAGACGTAGCGGGCCTGACGGGCACGCACATGGGCTGCGAGACTTCGCTCTGCGGTGCGTGCACCGTAGAGCTGAACGGCAAAGCCATCAAGAGCTGCACGATGTTTGCGGTGCAGGCGAACGGCGCGGAGATCGTCACCGTGGAAGGCCTGGCGACGAATGGAAAACTCGATCCCGTTCAGGAGGCATTCTGGAATGAGCACGGACTGCAGTGCGGATTCTGCACCCCCGGCATGATCATGGCGTCGAAGCAAATCATTGAGCGGAATCCTTCGCCGACCGAAGAAGAAATTCGTCATGGGCTCGAGGGCAACGTGTGCCGGTGTACGGGATACCAGCACATCGTCAACGCCGTGAAAGCCGCGGCAGCCGGCGCGGGAAAGTAGGAGGCGACCATGGCCACCACAACAACCAAAGTCGAAACTTTTGTCGGAAAGCGTATACGCCGCCGCGAAGATCCGCGGCTTATCACCGGCACGGCGACTTATGTCGAAGACATCCAGATGCCGGGGATGCACTACGCCGTGATTTTGCGCAGTCCCCATGCCGCGGCGCGCATTCGCTCCATCGACACGAAGAAAGCAGAGAGCGCACCCGGCGTCGTTTGCGTCTTGCTTGGCAAGGAAACCAAGGGTGTAGGCGCAGTTCCCTGCGGCGTTGCGATGCCGGACTTGCGCGTGCCGCAACACACCATCCTCGCGACGGACCGCGTTTATTTCGTGGGGCATCCCGTTGCCGTGGTTGTTGCGCGCGACGGCTACCTGGCGCGCGATGCTGCTGATTTGATTGAAGTGGATTACGAAGTGCTTCCAGCTGTCGCCGATCCCGAAAAGGCGCTCGCAAAAGGGGCGCCCGCCGTGCATCCGCAGTGGCCGGACAATATTGCGTTTACCTATCACCAGGACGGCGGCAACGTGGACAAAGCGTTTGCCGAAGCGGACGTCGTGGTGAAACAGCGCATCGTCAGCCAAAGGCTTGTGCCGATGGCCATGGAAACGCGCGGAGTGGTGGCGGAGTGGCGCAGCGCGGATCGCCAGCTCAACCTCTATACCTCGACGCAAATTCCGCACCTGGTGCGCACGATTGTGGCAGGCATGCTGGGCCTGGAAGAAAACCGCACCCGCGTAATTGCGCCGGAAGTGGGCGGAGGATTTGGCAGCAAACTAAACGTCTACGCCGAAGAAGCGCTGATGGGCTATGTTTCGATGAAGATTCAAAAGCCCGTCAAGTGGATCGAATCGCGGCGCGAGAATTTCACTTGCACCATTCACGGCCGCGGCCACGTGGACTTCTACGAAATTGCCGCCAAGCGCGACGGCACGATCCTCGGCATCAAATTGAAACTAATTCAAGACGTGGGCGCGTATCACCAGTTACTCACGCCGCTGATTCCCCAGTTGAGCGTCCTAATGATGCCGGGCATCTACAACACGCAGAACATTCGCGCGGATATCGTCGGTGTTTTTACGAATTGCGTGCCCACCGACGCGTATCGCGGCGCGGGGCGTCCCGAAGCCACGCACGGCATCGAACGCATGGTGGACATGTTGGCCGCCGAATTGAAAATGGACCCCGCGGAGATTCGCTTCAAGAACTTCGTTGCCAAAGACAAATTTCCTTACGCGACGGCTACCGGGCTTACGTACGACTCCGGCGATTACGCGGCGCCTCTCAAGAAAGCGCTCGACCTGGTCGGCTACGCCAAACTTCGCCAGGAGCAGGCTGACTTGCGCAAGCAAGGCAAGTACATGGGAATCGGCATTTCGACCTACGGCGAGATTTGCGCGATCGGCCCGTCTCCCGCAACACCTGCGGGCGGATGGGAAAGCGCCACCGTGAAAATCGAGCCGAGCGGAAAAGTCACCATCCTGACCGGTGCGTGTCCGCATGGCCAGGGCGAAGAAACGACGTTCGCGCAAATTGCCGCGGACGAACTTGGCGTCGCTCTCGACGACATTGTTGTGCTTCGCGGCGACACCGCGGTCGTGCAATATGGCATTGGCACGTTTGGCAGCCGAGCGACGGCCGTGGGCGGCACGGCGCTTTACTACGCGCTACAGGACTTGAAGGCCAAGATCAAAAAGTTCGGCGCGATGCTGCTGGAATCGGAAGACGTCACGCTCGCCGGAGGGCAAGTTGTTGACAACAAGACGGGCAAGTCGAAACCGTTCCAGGAAATCGCCGGGGCCACTTATCGGGCATTGAAGCTGCCCCCGAATACGGAGCCAGGACTGATGGCCACGCGCTTCTGGGAGCCGCCGAACTTCACCTTCCCGTTTGGCGCGCACATCGTGGTCACCGACATTGACGGCGAAACCGGGCAAATCAGGATCCGCCGGTATGTTGCCGTGGACGATTGCGGCAACATCCTGAATCCGCTCATCGTGGATGGGCAAATACACGGCGGCGTGGCGCAGGGCCTCGGACAAGCGCTGTGGGAGCAGGCCGTATACGACGATAACGGCCAGCTGGTCACCGGCGAGTTGACGGACTACGCGCTTCCTCGCGCGCACCTGATGCCCTGGATTGAAAGCCATCACACTTGCACGCCATCGCCGGTGAATCCGCTCGGCGTGAAGGGCGTTGGCGAAGCAGGGACGATTGGCTGCTCGCCCGCGGTCGTCAATTCCGTAGTTGACGCCCTCTCGCCGCTGGGCGTTCGCCACATTGACATGCCGCTGACGCCGGAAAAAATCTGGAAGCTGCTGGCGACGAAGAATCGAGATGTGGGTTCGAGAGGAGCAACGAAATGATCGCGCAAAAATTTGAATACACGGCTCCGAAGTCGCTCGACGAGGCGCTGCATCTGCTCGCCAGCGGCGCCAAGCCGCTGGCCGGCGGCATGAGCCTGATCCCCATGATGAAGCTGCGGCTTGCCTCGCCAGAGCATCTTGTGGATCTGCGAACGATCCAGGATCTGAACTTCATCCGCGAGGCCGGTGGGCAATTGCACATTGGTGCCACGGCGTCGCATTACGAAATCGAGAGCTCTGCCCTGCTACGGCAGAAATGTCCTTTGCTCACCGAAACCGCGGCGGCCATCGGGGACGTGCAGGTGCGCAACATGGGCACGATCGGCGGCAGCGTGGCCCACGCCGATCCGGCAGCGGATTATCCCGCGGCGCTGCAGGCGCTCGAAGCCAAGTTCGTGCTGAAGGGCGCGAAATCGGAGCGCACCGTGAGCGCCGCCGATTTTTTTGTGGACGCTTTCGCTACGGCGCTCGAGCCTGGCGAAATTCTCAGCGAAGTGATCGTGCCCATTGACGACGCCCGCACCGGAACGAGCTACCAGAAAATGGTTCAGCCCGCGAGCGGCTTCGCGATTGTGGGCCTAGCGGCGCGCGTGCGCGTAAACGCGGGCAAGGTTTCCTTTGTGCGCATCGGGGTCACCGGGCTTTCGAATCACGCGTATCGCGCTTCTGGGGCGGAAAAAACGTTCGAAGGGAAAACTTCCTCGCCCGCCAATATTCAAGCCGCCGCCGCTCTGGTTGCGCAGGGAGTTGACGCCAACTCCGACTTGCACGCATCGGCTGATTTCCGGCGGCATCTTGCGGTCGTTCACGCTGCGCGCGCGCTTAAGACGGCGCTCTCGCGAATTGCGTGAACAAGTAATGATTGGTTCATGAAAACGGGTCTGAAGCCTGCCATCACAACAAAGAACGGGTCTGAAGCGCCACGAAAAGGTCCTTTGCACGAACATGAAGATTTCCGGCTCTTATACTTTGCCCGTGGCGCCTGAGCGCGCCTTTCAAATCCTTCAGGATCCCGCGATTCTGGCGCAGGCCATGCCGGGATGCGAAAGCCTGGAAAAAATTGGTCCCGACGAATACCGCATGAAGATGAAGGTGCTTCTCGCCGCGCTCTCGGGCCAATTTGAGGGGAAAGTGCGCATCGCCGACCAGGCGCCTCCTACGAGTTTTCGGCTGATCGTCGAAGGCTCCGGCCGCATCGGCTTCCTTAAAGGCGACGGCCTGTTAAAGCTCCTGCCCCGTTACACGGACTACACCGGTCCCGGGGCTGAGGCCCGCACCAGTACAGAGGTCTCAACTCTTGTTTCGTACGAAGGCGATGCTCAGGTGGGCGGCACTATGGCTGCCGTCGGCCAACGACTTATTGACGGCACCGCGAAAATGATGATCAAAAAGTTTTTCGATAAGCTCGCTGGTCTCGCCCGCAACCTGACCTGGTGATTCGTCACTTGTGACTGGTGACCCGTGACGAGTGCGCCGTGACTGGTGGAAAAGCAAGCAGACAAAGGGCTTTCTTAACACCGATGACCGGAGAGAGCACGGAGAAGATGCCGGGGTAACGCCCGTCGCTACATGAAACCCTGAACAACCGTCAGTCCAAGGCCGGGGCAGCGGAGCGTTCGGCGCGTCGGCGATGCAAATAGCGCATCGCAATGTTCAGAAAAATGTCGCCGCAAGGCGTCTCGATGCAAAGGACCAGGGCTTCGGTGTCGGCGCTGCCAGCCAGGCCGGCTTCGTTCCTGTGCACTTCCGGGGGAAACACCTTGAAATGAAAGCCCTGGTCGTTGAGCAGGGTGACGGAATTTCCGATGACCATGTTCGCAAGTTCGCAAACTGTTTCGCGAACAACTTGCTCGCTGGCTTCCATTTCCGCACCTGCGAGGACGCTCGCCACTTTCACCGCGACTTCCGGCGCAATGTCCAGAATCACGCGGCCTTCGATGTCACCCCGGATGAGGATCAGCGCAGCCACGCCTTTGCGGCGGTAGGCGTCCTCCTCCATCTCCACATCGACGATTTTTGTCGGGCCTTGCAGCGATTCGGCAAAGACCGCGTCGGCCGCGTTGATAAACGGCTGAATCAGTTCCATTCTCATGAGCGGCTCTCCCCGGCCAGCGCTACGGGCGCACCCGCCGCGTTCGGGTCATCACTCAGGACGTAGCGGAGAATTTCGTACAGTACTTCCGGCTTAACCGGCTTCTGCACGAAATGCTTCGCGCCCTTTTGCAGCGCGGCGAGAATATTCTCCTGGTAGCCGACCGACGACACCATCACGATGCGCGCGTCGGAGTGCTGGCGCACGATGCGCTCGACCGCTTCGATGCCTTCCATCTGCGGCATGGTGATGTCCATGAGCACGATGTCCGGCTTGATGCGGTTGTATTCGGCGATGGCGGTCAGCCCGTCGCCGGCTTCGCCAGCCAGCTCGCCGCCGAACATCTCAATCATTTTGATGAGGTTCTTGCGTGCGAAGACGGAGTCGTCCACTACCAGGTAGCGGACCGGCTGATTGTCTTTTCTCAACAGTGCGGCGAATTGTTTCATGGCCTTCTCCTTGTCCCCGCGCGCGTTTTCACGAGCGATGGGAGGGTACGGGTGTCCTTTCGGGTTTATCGTGCTTTTCCGTTTTCTCGGGCTTCTCGTCTTTCTCGACTTTCTCCCCAAGATCTTTGTCAGCGAGATTCTTCTCCGCGCCGTAGTTATTCGCCAAAAATGAACCAAGCCCTTCGAGCGGAATCACTTTGTTCGCGTAGCCTTTCAGGATGGCAGCGCGGGGCATGCCGCTAACGACGCAGCTCTCTTCACTTTGCGCGATGGTCATGCCGCCGGCGGCCTTGATCGCGCCAAGGCCTTCCGCACCGTCTTCTCCCATGCCGGTCATCACCACGCCAACGGACATGAGGCTGAATTCCTGCGCGGCCGAATGGAAAAGCACGTCCGCGGACGGCCGGTGCCCATTGACGGGCGGGCCGTCGGAAAGGACCACCATGTCGCCGCGCGGCATGCGCCGCACCATCATGTGGCGATTGCCGGGACAAATCAGGACACGACCAGCAAGAAGCAGATCGCCGGAGCGCGCTTCGTGCACTTCCAGGGGGCAGCATTCGTCGAGGCGCTTGGCGAACATTTCGGTAAAGCCTTCGGGCATGTGCTGCACGACGAGAATGGTGGAAAGAAAATCGCTCGGAATCTGCGACAGCATGAATTGCAACGCGTTGGGGCCGCCCGTGGAAATTCCCACGGCGATGACCCGGCGCGGCGCGAGCGCCGGGCGAGCCGGTTTCTTGACGCCAGGCAGTTCTTCGGGGACAGTGACCGGCGGAAGCTTGCGTTGGGCGGCGCGTTTGGCCAGTTTGATCTTGGCAATGAGCTGGTCGGCAATGTCTTCAAGATGGCCGGCCGCCGCGTCTTTTGGCTTGGCAAGGAAGTCCACCGCGCCAAGCGCGAGAGCCTTCATCGTGGCGTAGCCGCCCTCTTTCGAATGCGTGCTGAACAAAATGATGGGCAGCGGCGCGCTGCGCATGATGAGCCGCAGCATTTCCATGCCGTCCATGCGCGGCATTTCCAGGTCGAGAGTGACAACGTCGGGCTGCAGTTCTTGAATCTTCTTTAATGCGAAGGCGCCGTCCATGGCGGTGCCCACGACTTCGATGGAGGAGTCGCGCGCAAGGATCGCGGGGATCAGTTTCCGCATGAGCGCGGAATCGTCGACGACCAGAACTCGAATGCGTTCGCTCATGCGATGGCTCCGAGCGGCGTGGCGCGAGAAAGGCGCGAGAGAATCGCCGGAACGTTGAGAATCAGAACGACCGTGCCATCGCCAAGAATGGAGGCGCCGCTGACGAGGTCGCTCGAAACGATCTCTCCCGGAAGCGCTTTGATGACCAATTCTTCTTCACCCACAAGACTATCGACGACCAGGCCGAAGCGTTTTTCCGCCGCGCCAATTACAATGACGAAACTCCTCTTCTTCGCGGATGGCGGATCGATACTTCGCAAGCGACTGAGGTGATTCAAGCGCACCAGCATGAGGACTTGCTCGCGAAGGCGGAGGACTTCGCGCTGGTCCACTTGGTGTATTTCCTGGTCGGTGACGCGCGTGATTTCGACGACCGAGGACAGCGGCACGGCAAAGAGGCGGCCGCCGACGCGGAAAAGCAAAGTTTGAATGCTGGCTAGAGTCAGCGGCACGCGAAGCTGAAACGTGGTGCCGCGGCCTTTTTGCGAGCTAACGTGAATGGTTCCCTTGAGGCGGTCCATCACCGTCCGAACGACGTCCATGCCGATGCCGCGGCCCGAGACTTCGGTCACTTCCTTCGCGGTGCTGAAGCCGGATTCGAAAATCAGATTCACAACGTCCTGCTCGTTGAGGCGCTGGACTTCTTCTGCTTTGACAATTCCCTTTTCGACGGCGCGGGCGCGAATGACGGCCAGGTCGATGCCGCGGCCGTCATCGCGGACTTCCATCACCACTTGGGTGCCCTGATGATAGGCGTTCAGATAAACGGTGCCCCGGGCAGGCTTTCCCGCCGCGAGGCGTTCTTCGGGAGAGCCAACACCGTGATCCACCGCGTTGCGGACAAGATGCATGAGCGGCTCGGCGAGAGCGTCGAGAATGCCCTTGTCGAGGTCGGTCGTTTGACCGGAGATTTCCAGCGCGACATCTTTTCCGCATTGCTTGGCGACGTCGCGAACGATGCGCGGAAAGCGGCGGAAAAGTTGCTCGACGGGCACCATGCGAATCTTCAGAACGCACTTGTGCAGTTCGTCGAGGATGCGAGCTTGAAAGGCCATGGCCTCGGCAAGCTTGGCGCGCACGGGGTCGCGAGCGTGCTGCTTATCGAATTCGGTGAGCGTCCGGTGAAGCATGGACTTGCCGATAATCAGCTCACCGACCAGGTTCATGACCGCGTCAATGCGCGCGGCGTCCACGCGGAGCGTGCTCTCTGCAACGGCGACGGCTGCTGAGCCGGGAAAGGAAGATTTCGGAGTCCGGTCGCCCTCCATTCCTTCCATGCTGCTGGCAACGACTTTTGCGGCCTGTTCTTCAAGCAAGTCGCCGAGGAGTTCGTGTTCCGGCATTTGCGATGCGGCGACTTTTTCGATGCGGACTTCGGAAACAATCGAAGGAATACGGCAACGATGAAAAAGTTTTTCCACGGATTGCGCACTGGCGAGCGCAGCTTCCACGACTTCGATGTTGGCCGCCGCCACATTGTCTTCGGGACGCAACGCAATGACCGTACCGCTTCCATGAAGAACGTTGCGAATGAGCTGGAACGCCGCCGCGCGCATCAAGCTGTTCGGATCGATGTGCAGAGCAAGGTTGTAAACGGAATCGCCGCGGTGAACGGCCTCAGAAATCATAAGCTGCTCGTATTCGGTCCAGGCAAACTGGCCAGGCGCCTTCGCGGCATCAGAAGCGGCGGCATTCGCAGCGGTCTCCCTGGTTTCCAGGAGCCGGCGGATCATCGCATGAAGTTCGTTAACGGCGGGCACTTTGGCGCTTTTCTGATAAGCCGCCAGCATCGCGCCAAAGCTATCGGCGGCCGCGAGCACGACCCCGGGAAGATCCGCACCGTGAAGGGCAGCAACCTGGGGCGTGAGCACGTCTTCGAGCTCATGTGCGAGTTCGCTAAGTTTGCGGAGCCCGCAAGCCGCGGAATCCCCTTTTAACGTGTGGACAATTCGGCGAACGCGGCGAAACACTTCTTCGTCGGCGGGTCGAGCTTCGAGTTCCAGGCCCGCCTCGTTAAGGGATTGCAATAGTTCAGCGGCGCTCTCGAAAAACAGAGCGCGCAGCTCGCCGTTGCGATCGTCCGACGGCCGGCTCACGGGGTTGCCTCGATGCGCTGATAAGCCGTGCCGTTGTTTTCATGCACCATGCGGAATTTCTGCGTCAGACCAAACAGGCTCTCGGCATGGCCGACGAAGAGATACCCGCCGGGATTCAAGCAATTCCAGAACTTGTCAATCAAGCGCTTCTGCTCGGCTTCATCAAAATAGATCATGACGTTGCGGCAGAGGATGATGTCGTTGCGTCGCGGCAGGAATTCCGTCTTTAGATTATGGAAGTCGAACTGGACCAGTTCTCTCAACTTGGACTTGACGGCATACTTGTCGCCGGACTTTTCGAAATAACGCAGACGGCAGGTGTAGTCGACGGGCTCCATTTGCTGCTCGGTGTAAAAACCCTCCTGTCCAATGCGGAGGCTGGCGTAGCTGATATCCGAGGCCACGATTTCGACTTTCCAGGGCGGCGGAATCAGCGGTTTCGACGATGGCATTTCGAAAGGAAGCGGATTGCGCAGATAGTAGTAAGCGAGCGCATCACAGATCAGAATCGCAACGGTGTAAGGTTCCTGTCCGGAGGAGCAACCGGCGCTCCACACGCGAAGAGTGTAGTCGCGGCGTTCCTGCTTGTGATGGAGCAAACCTTCCAGGACGGACTTTTGGAGCAAGTCGAGCTGCGGCTTGTTGCGGAAGAAACTGGTTTCGTTGACGGTGAGATTTTCGAGCAGCATTGCGAGTTCGGCGCGGCCTTCCCGGCTCGTCAGCAAGCGGTAGTAAGAGTAAAAAGAATCGAGGTTGCAGGCTTTGAGGCGGCGCTGCAGCCGGTCTTTCAGGAAATGCGAGCGGCGCTCGTCAAAAAACATACCGCATTCCTGGTAGACCAAAGTCTGAAGAAGCTTCAATTCCGCTTCCGTGAGCTGAATCTGGGCAGTGGTAATGGTTCCCATGGCGTGCGTGTGCGACGGACCGTCGGCAAAGGGGGCAGAACTACCTGACGGTAGCGACGGGTTCCGCGACCTCCTCGAGGCGTTTGTATTCGGGACGCTGCAGGAGCTTTGAAATGTCCAAGAGAATGATGAGGCGGCCTTTGAGCTTGCCGACGCCGGTAACGTAACTGGATTGGCCTTCGGCAAAAACGCTTCCGGGAGCTTCTATGTCCGACGGTGGAATTTTGAGCACTTCGGAAGCGGCGTTCACGATAAGGCCGACCAGTTGGTTCTCCAGCTCGACGACGAGGATGCGGTTCTTTTTGTCGGCGTGAATTTCCGTTTGGCCAAAGCGCTTGCGAAGGTCCATCACCGGGATAATCTTGCCGCGAAGATTTATTACCCCCTCGATTAGATCAGGGGCGCTGGGCACGGCGGTAATCTCCGGAACGCGGACGATTTCACGCACCGAACCGATGCGCACTCCGTACGTTTCGTTGCCGATCCGGAAACCAACTACCTGAAGGTCCTTTTCCATTCAAAGAATCTCCCGTCCCTTAGGAACGAGCGAGCTCGGCGTACTGGCCATCTTGCTGGCGCTCTTCTTCCGAGCCACGCCGCTTGCCGGCCTGCTCTCCACGGCGCGTGCGCTGCTGGCTGGCGCGATCGAGAACAAAGCGGTCCATGGCATCGAGCAAATTGCGGGAAAGCTTCAACATCTGTTCGGCAGCGGCGGAAAGCTCGGTGGAGCTGGAAGCGGACTGTTGCACTAGTTCGCGCATCTTGTCCATGGCGCGGACGACGGCTTGCGCGCCAGAAGCCTGCTCCTCGACGGCGGAATTGATTTCTTGCGTGATTTCCGTGAGCCGGCTAGTGGCTTTGGCGATTTGCGCAGACCCCACGGACTGCTCGTTGGTGGCCGCGCCGATTTCCTGGGAGAACTTGTAGACTTCGGTAACCACATTCGAAATCTTATGCAGCGCAGAGCCAAGCTCGTTCCCCAGGTTCAAACCCTCTTCGACGATGCGCGTGCTGCGATCCATGTTTTCCACGGCCTGGCGCGCCTCGCGTTGGATGCTCTGGATGAGGTCGGCGATTTCCTTGGTGGATTGCGTAGACTTTTCCGCAAGCTTGCGAACTTCGTCGGCGACTACGGCAAAACCGAGGCCGTGCTCGCCGGCGCGGGCCGCTTCGATGGCGGCATTGAGTGCCAGCAGGTTGGTTTGTTCGGCAAGATCGTCGATGACTTCAATGATCTTGCCGATATCGTCGGCGCGGTGGCCAAGAATGTTGATGATTTCGGCGGAAGACTGAATGGCCTGGCTGGTACGGTTGAGCCCGTCGGTGGCCTTTTCCATGGTCTGGATGCCGGTGACGACTTCTTCGCGGGAGCGGTTGGCAATGTCGAGCAGCACTTTTGCGGTGTCCGCGACGCGCTGAATCGAGGTGACCATCTGGTCGATGGAGGCCGAAGTTTCCGCGACGCTGGAGGCTTGAAGCTGGGTGTTCTTCACCACGTTTTGCACATTGATGGTCATTTCGTGCATGGTGCTGGTGACTTCCTCGATGGCCGAAGAGGCCTGCACGCTGACTTTGGCGGATTCGTCGGCCGCGCCAGCCACTTGATTGGAGCCGGCGGAAACCTGGCCCGCGGAGTCGCGCGTGGTGCGCACAAGCTGCTGCAAGCCATGGGACATGCGAAGGAAAGCGTTGCCCAGTGTATCGCGCTTGGAGCGTGGCACAACTTCGACGTCCAAGTCGCCCTCCGCAACGGCCATCGAGACGCTGGCCATTTCCTTGAGGTAAGCCACCATGTTGTTGAAAGTGGTGGCGAGAGCGCCAATTTCGTCGTTGCGATGAATGTCAATGTTCTGATCGAGATCGCCGGAGTCACCGATTTCGCGTGTGACGGTCATGAGATGGGTCAGCGGCTCGGTAATCGACCGCGCGGTATAGAAAGCGATGAGTCCACCGGCAATCAGCGCAATCAACGTACCTCCGATAGTCATAAACACGCTGAAGCCAGAGGCGGTGTTCGCAGACTTGGTGGTTTGTTCCAGAAACTTGGTGATATCGGCGTTACTCTGGTCCAGGACCGCGGCAGACTTAGCCAGCCACGAGGAGGGATCTTTCTGGAGATAGAAAATTTGCAGATCGGAGACGGTGGCGTCACCGGAATCGACTTGGTGACGCTTGGCAATCAAAGGCTTGGCAAAGTTGTCGGCCCAACTGGCCTCGGTGCTCTCAACCTGAATCAAAGCGGTGTGGACGGCATCGTTGCTGGCCTGAGCTTCGCCGCGCTTGATGAGGTCGGACATATCGGTGAGGCCTTTGTTGACCTTCTCTTCGTCGCGGGGATCGCCGCTGAGGAGGAAGTTGTTCATGTTGAGGCGATTCAGCATGATCTGGTAGCGGACGGCCTCGACGGTACGGACGCTGTCGAGGGCCATGCTGGCGCTGTTGCGCGCGGACTTTTCCAAATAACCGGTGACCGTGTTCACCAGAAACAGGACTGCGAGAATGGCCAGAATCAAGCCGAAACCCGCGTATAGCTTCTTTCCAATCGTCATTGCGAAATGCCTCCACTCCCCGCGACAGCGCAGCGTGCGTCGATCTGCGTCTGGTCAACCTTTTCTGAGCACCCCGAGGTTCACTCCGTGGCGCGAAACTCGAATTCCACAATCTGCGTGGTTTCTTCCGGGGCCGGTGCGAACTTCCACTCCTTCAACGCGTCCTGGCACGCCTGAACCAGCAAGGGGTGCCCGCCGACAACACGCGCGGTCTTCACATGCCCATCGGGGCTGATGACCACTTCAATCTTGACCTTGCCCGCGACGTTCATGCGCCGGGCGAGTTCCGGATAGACCGGGGCCACCTTGCTCTTCACTTTGCGCCTGGACTCATCGGTGCTTCCACTTTGAGCGCGCACCGAAACTCCTGACAGAAAGACCAGCGCGCCAGCGGCCAGCGCGACCTTTCTCCACCTGCTGAATCTCATTCGACACCGTCCCCCTTAGGGAATAGAGATACCCCAGCAAGAGAAAGGCACGTCGGATGCCATGCCAGCTTCGACGAAAAAAGTTCGCGACGACCGTCAACAGCTGGGCCGTAACCAATAGACAAATAAAAAGTTAGACGGGCGCGCGGAGAGCAATTGCAGAATCAGAACAGACTTGGCCCGTCTCAGAGCCTGGCTGCTAGCGCTCGGGGGGTCTCAGGCTGAGACGAAGACGGATAGATGGGGCCGTCAGCCGTAGGCAATTTCGCAACATGGTACGCGCCGGTCATTGACTCAGAATGAGACAAACGGGTAGGTTGGAAGTCAGGGATTGTGGGATCACTCGCAAAATTGAGACTCAGGATAGTTCCCTCTTGTCATTAAGCGGCCAAAAATGTGCGCGCGCACGAAGACGCACGGCCTCAGCGGGAAAGGCACACCTACGGTCTGCGACGGTCCGTAACGCGGACGAGCTGATGGACCTTGCCGTGGAGGCAGCGCAGTCGCAGCATCTTTCGAATTTTCTGGAACAGTTTGCGCTTCGTGCGGCCCGGATGCTGGAAGCCAGCTGGGGCGCGGTCATTGTGTATAAAGGCCGTGAATCGGAATTCCACGAGATGCCCGGGAAACGGGGCCCAACATTCCCTTCGGCAACGGAATGGCTGCTCACCAAGGCGCAAGAAGTCGACAGCGAGATGGAAACACGCGCCTTGCCGAAGGACATCGCCACAAGCTTGCCGGGAGGAGAACAACCGGGGACAGTAGTTTTCGTTCGAATCGCCTCGAGCAACAAGGAAAAGCTGGGAACGCTCTGTTTGTTCGGGAAGAAGAGATCACTCGGCCAGGAAGAAAAACGGCTGCTGCAAGCGCTGGCGAGTCACGCCGCGCTTTCCCTTGAGAACTTCCAGCGGTTTTCACAACTGGAGCGGTCCAAGCGGCAGTGGGTGGAAGACATAGACGCGATCAGCGATTACATCGTGGTGCATGACCGTTCGTGGAAAATCGTAAGAACCAACCGATCGCTGGCGTCCTATCTAGGAGTCCCGCCGGTGGCGCTGGTTGGCGAAGCGATGAGCAGCCTACGGCAGATTGCCGAAGCGCGAAGCGATTTGCCCTGCCCGTTTTGCCGCGATACGCAGCGTACCCGCGAAGAATACGTGGCGGCGTCGCCCGAGAGGATTTTTCTGATTTCCACGTCGCGCACGCCGGGGGCGACCGACGACGATACGAGAACGATTCATGTTCTGAAAGACATTACGGACCGGCGGGAAGCAGAGCGGCGCTATCGCGAACTGTTTGACAGCATTCAAGAAGGACTGTTCTTTGCCACTCCGGAAGGGCGCTTCCTGGACCTAAATGACGCGATGGTTCGGATGCTGGGTTACGGGTCGCGCGAAGAATTGCTGCGCGTCGATGTGAGTCCGCACCTCTATCCCGAGCCCCAGGCGCGCGATAAATTCCTGGCGGCGCTGGCCGAAAAAGGCGTGCTGCGCAATTACGAGGAAACGTTGCGGCGGAAGGACGGAACGCTGCTGCACACGCTGCAAAACATCACCGCGGTGCACGACGCGCGTGGCCGCATCGTGCAAATTCGCGGGCTGATGCTGGACGTGACGGAGCAAAAGTCGTTTCAGGCACAATTGCAGCGCGAACGCGATTTCAACCAGAAGATATTGAATACCACGCAAAGTATGATTCTGGTGCTGGATACCGCCGGATTGATCAGCTACGCGAACCGGCGGTGCTATGAGGAAGGCTATCAGGAAAGCGAATTGATCGGACACCGGCTCGTCGATTGGGTCGAAGCTTCACAGCGGTCCGATTTTGATGCCGCGCTGGAAACCACGGCGCACGGACATCAGGTGGAAAACCTGGAGTTGCGCGCGAAACGAAGCGACGGCTCGATGGGGCATTTTTCCATCAGCTTGAGCCCGATGCGTGACGAGCAGAACACGGTCAACAGCGTCGTGGTGGTGATGACGGATATCACGGATGCCGTGCTGCTCCAGGCGAAACTGGCGCACAGCGAAAAGATGGCCACGATCGGACGGTTGGTTTCCGGCGTAGCGCACGAAGTCAACAATCCGTTGGCGGCGATTCTCGGGTTTACGGATTTATTGCTAGAGAATCCCGAGGTTCCCGCGTCGGCACAAGGAGATTTGAAGATTATTTTGCAGGAAACGCAGCGAACGAAAGATATTGTCCAGGATTTGCTGAGCTTCGCGCGCCAGCGGCCGGTGCAGCGCGAATTGGTGCAAGTACATAACGTGCTTCGACAGACGATAAAGCTGCGCAGCTACGATTTTGCAAGTCACGGCGTGGAAGTGACGGAGGAATTTGAAGAAGCGCTGCCGCCCGCATTGGGCGACGTACAACAATTGCAGCAAGTCTTTCTGAATATTTTGAACAATGCGTATGACGCGGTGCAGGAGACGGGGAGGCGCGGCCAGATCAAGATTCGAACGGGGCGGCAAGGGGAAATGATTGAAGTGGCCGTCACTGACAATGGGACAGGGATCACGGACACGCAGCGGATTTTTGATCCCTTCTACACGACGAAGCAGGCGGGCAAAGGAACGGGGCTGGGACTCAGCATTTGCTATGGGATTGTGCGCGCGCATGGCGGCGAGATTCAGTGCTGGAACAACGAGGGCGGCGCGGGAAGCACGTTCGCGGTGCGCATACCCGTGGCAACTGAGGGCGCCTTGGCAGCGGCCGCGACGAAAGAGGCAGGGCAATGAGCGCGCAGCCGGCAGTTTCTGTTAAGCGGCCCATTTTGCTGATTGAGGATGAGCCATCGGTGATTGCGTTTTTGCGCGCGGCGCTGGAGCGGCGGGGATACTCGGTAGTGCATGCATCTTCGGGAGAGGACGGGTTGAAACAGCTTTCCAAGGGGCGCTACGCCGGTGTGATCTCCGACATTCGAATGCCGGGCGCGGTGAATGGCGCGGAAGTGCATGAGTGGATTCAGAAACACCGGCCGGAACTGAAGTCGCGAATCATTCTGATTAGCGGAGATACGGCCAACAGCGAAACGCAGACCTTTTTAGCGCAAAGCGGGACGCCTTGCATTGAGAAACCGTTTCGGGTGCAGCAATTGATCGCAGCGGTGGAGAAGACTTTCGGAAAACCATGAGCGAAGAGATGAAAACGCGATTGCTGGTTGTGGATGACGAGCAGAGCATCCGCCGGCTGTGCATGACCATCGGCAACACGCTAGGCTACGTCTGCACGGAAGCAGAGAGCGCAGAAGCAGCTCTGAGGCGGCTGGAATCGGATGCGCCGGACCTCATCCTGACGGATTTGAAGTTGCCGGCGATGTCGGGGGTCGAGCTTTTGAAACAAACAAAAAGGCTTCTGCCCCACGCGGAAATTGCCATCATGACCGGCCACGCCTCCATCGAGTCGGCTGTGGATGCCATGAAGCTGGGAGCGTACGACTACATCGAAAAGCCGTTTCGCGTGGAGAAAATGCGTCTGCTGCTGCAGCGCATGGCGGAGAAAGTGCATCTAGTCACGGAAAACGAATTTCTGCGGGAACGCGTCACTACCGAAGACAAGCTGGACGGCATCATCGGAACTTCGGCTCATATCCAAGACGTGTTGCGCATGATCGCGCGGCTTAAGGACACGCGGACACCGGTCTTGATTTCTGGCGAGAGCGGTACCGGCAAGGAATTAGCGGCGCGCGCGATTCACTTTCGCGGCTCCATGGCACAGACGCCGTTTGTGGCGGTGGACTGCGGGTCGCTGGTTCCTACGCTAATGGAGAGCGAGCTTTTCGGATACGAAAAAGGCGCTTTTACCGGGGCCACGAAATCGAAAGCGGGTTTGTTTCAGGCGGCCAATGGGGGAACAATCTTTCTCGACGAGATCGGCGAGCTGCCCTTGGAGATGCAGGCAAAACTGCTTCGGGTGCTGCAAGAAAAAGAAGTACGGCCGGTGGGGAGCAATGAGCGCGCGACGGTTGATGTGCGCGTGATCGCGGCGACCAATCGTGACCTGGAAGCCGCCTATCGCGCGGGGACCTTTCGAAAGGATTTGTATTTCCGCCTGAATGTGGTGACCGTCCACCTCCCTTCCCTGCGCGACCGCCGTTCGGACATCCCCGTGCTTGTGCATCACTTCCTTGACCGCTACGCAAAGGGCTCGCAAATCCAGGTGACCCCGGCGGCGATGAAAAGCCTGCTGCAATACGATTGGCCGGGGAATGTACGCGAACTCGAGAATTGCATTGCTCGCGCGGTGACGCTCGGCGACGGCAGAACCATCGACGTCGCCGATCTACCACCCGCGATCCGCGCCGAACAAGCCGAAGGGGGCTCAGCCCGCGCTCCGGAATCCAGCTCCCTCTCCACAACGGCGCTGGCTGAAATGGAGCGGATGACCATTCTAAGGGTTTTCGAGCAGGCCCACGGCGACAAAGCGCTGGCAGGCAAAATGTTGGGCATCAGCCGCGCCACGCTCTATCGCAAGCTGAAACGTTACAACATAGCCCTCAAAGGCGATGACGGAGACAGCGGTGAAGTGGAATCGACGCCGCCTTCTTAGCCCGGTCACGCGTCTCAGGAAGCCGTCTTGTTGATCTCGCTCGGGGAGCTGCTGAGACGCTATCGTTTCACGCTGAGACATTCCCCCTCGCTGCGCGCCGCGAGGAAATTCTAAGTCCTTCTTTTTCTTCACCTTCACCATCCGCCATCTTTAAATTTCTTTGGCTCGCCTCGTGCACGTTTGTCAGCGGAAGTCTGCGCCTGCGGTGGCAAGAAGTGTCTCTGATCACGTTGCGACAGACAGTTCCAGAAACAAAGTTGTGAGGTGAAGTGGGAAGAACCGGCGGTTCGACACTGGTGGCCAATGAAAAAAGCTGCGCGGAGCAGCTGGCGCGCTTCTTCCCGCAAGCCAGCGCCGTGCGTGTTCCGGTCCAGGTAACATCACCGCTGGGCGGCACGACGATCTTGCGGGAGGCGACCATCGTCGAGTTTGGCAACGCGTATCACGCGATCTTTCTTTCGACGCTGCCCCTGGAGTTCGGCGACCGGGTAAGGCTCGAAGCCAGGCCGCAAGGGTACCTCGCGGAGGCCACCGTCGATGCCGTGCAGTATCACGAAGGACGCAAAGCGGTGGCCGTGCGGTTTTTGCAAGGTCCCTGCGACTGGGTGATGAAACGATCGTGAACAAGACGACCACAACCTTGAATATTCCCGCGCCGCGGCGGCCGGAGAATCCTCGCATGGTGCAGTGGAAAGAGGCATGCGAGGTTTTTCCCATTTACCTGGCGTTGGCCAAGCAGCTTGAAACCGAAGTTCCCTTCCCGCAAGCCAAGCGCAATCTACCCGAAAAGCCGGACATCGAACTCTTCAGCGATGTGCATGAATGGCTGGACAGCATGGATCAACAGGTGATGGTTCATCACCTTCGCCATCTTCTTCAGATGACCACGCTGAACGACAGCGAAAGCAGGCTGCGCGCGCTGATTGCGAGGCATTTGCGGAAGACGCAGAAAAGCAATGTGGACCGCGACAAGATCGATTTCCTGTTGGCGCAGTACTTTGCACTGGAAGTACCTCCGAAGATCTACCACAAGCAGATAGAACTCAGCGACGTGGCCCAGGTGATGCTGCCTGTGCTCGGCGATGTGGATGCCACGCCTCTGGACTGGTGCGCGCCGCTCGAAAAAATGATCGCGGCGCTGCGCGGTTTCCGCAGCTTGAGAGAGATTCTGAAAACCAACTTCATAGCGGAAGGCAGAAAGGTGAAAGAATCAGCCGGCGGAATGTTTTATGACCCTGCAGCCCTGCTGGCATTCATCCGGTTCAATTTTCTGCTCCGCAGGACGCTGATCGAATTGATGCACGCGGATTTGATCGCCATCCGCGCAGACGTGGACCAATTACTGGCAGCCGGCGTGCGAACCATGGACTGCCACCATGCTGGATTGGTGGGCGGTGAGCCGCTCAGCAAGATTCGGAAGATTGCCCACGAGTGGAAACAACCTTTCCAGCAAGAGTATACGGAAAGAACCGTCAACCAGGCCTTCGAAAACCTGCTGGGATTGCGCAGCGACGTGGAGCAGGCCCTGGCCAAAGCGGCGAGTTCCACACAAAACGCCTCCAAGAAAGGGCCGCTAGAAGCTTTGAAACCGAGTTTGCCTGCAAAGAAAGCCGCTCCGGGACTCAAAGATTCCAGCTCCAAGACGAAATCGAAAGATGCGTCCAGGGCCTTGGGCACGGCGGAAGTCGAGCCCGGCGCAGGGTTGGACTTTGAAACCTGCATGGAGCAAATCTGGGAGCAGTTGATCGCCACGCCTCCTTCCCGCGGACGTTCCATGACCACGGTGAAGATTGGCGGTGCACGCATCCTGTTGTCGTCGTGGGAAGTCACGGCGTTCGTGAGCGAAGACGGGCCGTCGGCCGATGGTCTGCGGCGTGCCGTCGTTGCGCGAGTGCTGGTGGCCGCAGCGATGGAATCCGCCAAGGAAACCGGAAACGGCACCTCGCTCGACAGGGCCATGAATATGGCACGCGCGGAAGTGACGCGGTTGCAGGAGCGCATCGACGTGGCCAAGCAAGCAAAAGATACAGAAGCAGCGGTAAACCTTGGGATTAGCACGAAACGGCTGCTTTCGACGCTGGATGAAGCGGAGAAGCGGTAGCTGGCAGCGGCAGTTTGATTTTGATTGAAAAATCCTCTGGGAGCTGGGTTTCCTTGCGACACGCCAACGTTGTCATACTCACGGATGAAACCGACTTTGCGCGGTTGCTAACGGCTTGCTGGCAGGCCGAACGCCAGGCCCCAGTGCTGACGGTTCTGACAAGCGATCTGTGGCAGGAACAGGAAGCGCCGGCACGCGATTTGGTGGTGGTGGGCCCGGTCCGCGACGGAAGATTGAGCAACCTGCTTCGGTCGCTTGATCCGTCCACAGCCGTCATCTTGTGCGCCCCCGCGGATTCCAAGGAATTCGGTCAGTTGCGTTGCAAATATCCGAGGCTGGTGCACGTCCCGTTGCGCGAAGATTGGGCGCAAACGCTTCTGCTCGTGGCCGGGGAATCCCTTCGCCGCGTCCAAGCAATGCGGCTGGCACGTCAAGCGGAGCGCGCGGCAGCCAAGAACGAGAATCACGCCACGCTAGGCCGCTACATGCTCGAGATGAAGCACAGCGTCAACAACGCGCTGACCTCCGTGCTGGGGAACGCGGAATTACTTCTTCTCGAGCCGGGGCAACTCTCCGCGCAGTCGCTGGCGCAAATTAAAACCATCCACAGCATGGCTCTGCGGATTAACGAAGTGATGCAGCGATTCTCATCACTGGCTTCCGAGATGCAAGAGGCTGAGAATCCTTCTCAAGCTGAGACGGAGGAAACCAGCTCCCCGATTTCGCCGCGACGCTAACTGCCTCGTCACCTCCAGAACCCCTTCAAAAACAAAGACTTAGCATCGCACGACACAACCCCACAGGGAACTCCTAGGCTGGCCGCTGACGTGCACCTCCTGGCTGTGGAGAAGTATGGGGAGACTACGGCTGTGCAAAAAAAGGTCCTAATCGTTGACGACTCACCGGCCGAAATCAAGCTGATGCAGAGCCTTTTGGAGAAGGAAGGTTATTGGCCGGTGGGACTAAACGACCCCACGCGAGTGGAGGAAGCCATTACGGTCGAGCGCCCCAGCGTAATCCTGCTGGACATTGTGATGCCGGACCGCAATGGATACCAGGTTTGCCGGGATCTGAAATGCAACTCGGAGTTCAATTCCATCCCGGTGATTATGGTGACTTCCAAGTCTTCTCTCAGCGACAAGTTCTGGGGCGAGCAGCAGGGCGCCGACGGGTACGTGACCAAGCCGTTCACGCGCGATGAATTGCTTCGCGCCGTTCGGCGGTTTGCATAAGCGATCTTGGAGACGGAACAGACGGTGAGTGACGATTTCCATCTCGAGCCTCTTCCAGCAGACGCCGACACCGGTGAACTGCTGGAAGCGCGGGGGCCGATCGAGGACCGGGCGCCGGAATCGCAGTTTTGCGTATTCCGGAGCGGGCGCGAGCGCTTCTGCTTGCCCGTGCTCGATGTGGAAGAAGTGCTGGACTGGCCGCTGGTGACCAAGCTGCCGCTGAGCCCGGCGTATCTGCTGGGGATTTTCAATTTGCGCGGTGTCATCGTGCCGCTGATTGACATTGCCATTACCGAAGGACGCCGGCCGGGACTGCTTCCCCGCCACGTGGTCGTCGCTTCTTTGCGGAGTGAGAGCCATCACGAGGATGTGCGCATCGGAATCGCAGCGGACGAAGTGATTGGAACGTACTCCGTGAAAAACGAAGATTTTCTCGAGCAGGCGCCCGAAAACGTGCCGCATTGCATCGGAATGCTACGGCACGATGACCGGCTTGCTCTGGTGATCGACCTGCGCCGGCTGCTTGAGGTATTTCCTGGGCCCAGTATTTGAACCGATGAGGAGACCGCGCCGCAGAGGGCGCGCACTCCGCTGAAAGGATTTGGAGGGTGGCATGAAATCGCGACTGAGTTCGACAGTCTGGACGCTGGTCCTGCTGAACGGCCTGGTGTTTCTAGCCGTTCTATTCCTGGCGTTCGGAGCGGGCAAAAAGGCCGGCGAGGCCTCCATCTTCGACTTTGCGTCGCCCGCCGGAGGTAGCGTCATCGTCGCCCTGGTGCTGGCGTTCGGCACTTCGGTGATCCTCGCGTGGCGCTGGGGAGCGGTGCTGAAGCCGGTGCAGGCCCTGACGGAGTTCTCGGAGCGGCTGGCCGCAGGCGATCCTCGCGCGCGGGCGGAGGTCGATGCCACCAACGAATTGGGCTACATCGCGGACAACCTGAATCGCGCGGTGGCCAAAGTCTCCAAGGCCACGAGCAATCAGGACGCTACGGACTCGCTGCAAAAGAACATCACCGACCTGCTGACGGTCATCAATCAGGTCGCGCGTGGCGATTTGACGCTGCGCGGCAAAGTCACCAACGACGCCCTGGGCAACGTCACGGACTCCATCAACTACATGCTCGATAATTTCACCAAAGTTCTCGAGCGCGTGCGAAAAGCGGCCATGGAAGTTACCTCTTGCTCGAACAACATTCTTGTCGCCGCCGACGAAATGCAAGCCGGCGCGACTCAGCAGGACCAGGAAATCACCAACACCTCGAGCGCCGTGGAAGAGCTGACGGTTTCGATGAAGCAGGTGTCCAACAACGCGGAGGCCAGCGCCGAAGCAGCGCGCCGCGCGCTCGACGCCGCAGAACAGGGCAACCGCGCCGTGCGCGACACGCTGGAAGGCATGCAGCGCATTCGCGCCTCGGTTCAAGCCACGGCGAAGAAAATCAAATCTCTCGGTGACCGCTCGCTGGAAATTTCGGAAATCATCAACGTGATTAACGACATCACGGAACAAACCAACTTGCTCGCTTTGAACGCGGCCATCGAAGCCGCGCGCGCGGGCGACGCCGGCCGCGGATTCGCGGTCGTTGCTGACGAAGTCCGCAAGTTGGCAGAGCACAGCCGCAGTGCGACGAAAGACATCGCCGCCCTCATCAAGGCAATTCAGGCCGAAACGAACGAGGCCGTGGTGGTGATGGAAGAAGGCACCAAGGAAGTGGAAGGCGGTGCATCGTTGGCGGATCAGGCCGGACGCGCGCTGGACGCCATTTCGAACGTCGTTCGCCAGTCGGCAGAACTGGTTCAAGAAATTTCGCTGGCCTCCAAACAGCAGGTGCGCGGCACGGAAGGCGTGGCGCACGCGATGCAGATCATATCCAACATCACGCGGCAGACTTCGCAGGGAACACGAGGAACGGTGACCACGGTAAGCCAGCTTGTCAAATTGTCAGACCAGTTGAACGAAGCTCTGGCGCAGTTCCGTGCGGCCAAGGGCACCGCGCCGACGGCTCCGGCAGAACCGGATCGGCCCATCCCTGCGGGAGTTCGTTAGTCGTCTACTCTCTTGCCGGCTTTTTGTGAAGCAAGTAAGGGCGTAGCCCAAAGGAAAACGGGAGAACGATGAGCGAGCGCCAGGGACCAGCCCACGGGCTGAGCGAACACGAATTGAGCGAGATCCGCATGCTAATCGAAGAACGGACGGGCATTTGCTTCGATGAATCGCGGGAGCGGTTCTTCTCCACTCGTGTGCGCGAGCATTTGCGCGCCAAGGGATTCTCCCGCGGTACGGATTTGCTCCGAAACATGCGCAAATCCAACGTGGAGTATGAAGCGCTTCTCGAACGTTTGCTGACACAGGAAACCAGTTTCTTCCGTTATCCCGGAGTATATGAAGCCTTCGAAAAGCGCGTTCTGCCGGAGTTGCACACAAAGAAATTCTGGAACAATCCGCGCACGCTGCGCATCTGGAGCGCGGGCTGCTCGACCGGGGAGGAACCGTACTCCATCGCCATCACGATCTTGGATTCGCTATCCTTTGCGGATGCATGGAACGTGGAAATTCTCGCAACCGACGTCGGCCGGCAAGCGTTGAAACACGCCGAGCGCGGAATCTACTCCGGCCGCAGCATCGCCAGCGTTACGGAAAAGCATCTCGCCAACCATTTTTCGGCCGTCGATGGCGGACAGCAGGTCAAGCCCAGACTGCGGAACATGGTTTCCCTTGCGCAGATGAACCTCGCCTCTCCCGTCTACATGGGGCGCATGGACGCGATTTTCTGCATGAATGTGCTGATCTACTTTTCTGAAGAACGCCGCCGCACGCTCGTGCAGCGCTTCTACGAAACGCTCGAACCGGGCGGATATCTCTTTCTCGGGCATTCGGAATCGATTTCAAAAATGCCCGTGAAGTTCCAGGCGATTGTGCTGAACGATTGCATTTTGTACCGGAAGCCGACCGCGGACGAGTTGCTCAAACCGGAACTGGTAACCGAGGGACGGGTGTGAACACGCCGAACACTCCGGACCGCGAAGCCGTCGAAGTCTTCCTCCAGGAAGCCGCCGAGCACCTGCAATACTTGCGAGAATACGTGAGTGTGTTGCAGGACGTTGCGCCTAAGCACGAAGATCTTGAGCGGCTTTACATTGCCGCGCACACGCTTGGCGGAACTTCCGCCAGCTACGGCTTTCCAAGATTCTCCGAAATCGCCGGTAAACTTGCGCACGTGTTTCAGTACGCGCTCAATGCGCCTCTTGGTGAAGACCTCCATGGGCCGCTGACGGAATTTCTTTCTGACGGCATCTCGCTGCTCGAAACCGATCTTCTGGAAATCAGCGACACGGGTCAGGAAAATCTCGAAGACATCGCCGCGTTCAAGGAGCGCTATCGCTTTGCGTTCCCGATCGAGCCACCACCGCTCAACCTTGCGCAAACCGAGGCTCCATCGCATATCGAATCCGAGGAGCCTGAAGAATCCACGCCCGCCGCTCCAACCGGGTCCTACTTCGACGCGCTTCCGTCTGATGATGAAGTGCCAGACGAGATTCTGGAGTTTTTCCAGCCGGAAGCCGAAGAGCATCTGCAAGTCGTAAGCGACTGCCTGATTTCGCTCGAGGCCAACAACAATCCGGAGGAAATCAACAAGCTCTTCCGCGCCATTCACACGATCAAAGGTTCCGCCGCGCAAGTCGGGCTGAAGCGGCTGGGCGCCATTGCGCATCGCGTCGAAGATCTGCTTGGCCGGCTGCGGGATGGCGAAATCGAGCCTTCGCCCGCGGTTGTGGACCTATGCCTTGAGTCCGTTGACGTCTTGAAGAAGACGCTTCACCGCCAGTGGGCCGATGAAGCGGAAATGCGCACGGGCGTCGATTCCCTGCTCGGCCGCGTAGCGGAGTTTGCACCACTTGAACCCGAAGAGGGCGAAACACTACCAGCTGCCGCGGAACTGGCGGCGCAGCATGCCAAACCTGCCGAAAAGGCTGCCGCTTCGCAGATCACGGCCAAAAAGCTAGTGAAGCAGATTGCCGCCGCGTCCGCAGCAAAATCAGTGCGCATCGCGCTCTCGCGCCTCGACCGCATGATGAACACCGTGGGCGAATTGGTCATCAACCGCACGCGCATGGTAGGCCGCGTCGGCGAACTGGAAAAGCTCGTTGACACACTGAGCTTTTCGAAAGAACGCCTGCAAGGCAAAGTCGCCGAGTTTCAGGAAAAGTACGAGTTCAATCGCATCAGCACTAGCCGGAATCCGGTGCCCTGGAATTCCGCACCGGCACCCAAACTCCTTTCGAGCGCCGCAAGTGGTGAGAACTCCTTCTGGTCCGAGTTCAGCGAACTGGAAATGGACCGCTACGACGACGTCAACATTTTGTCGCGTTCCATGGCGGAAATCTCGGCCGACGTAAATGAAGTGCTTTCGCAGCTCGAAGCATTCATTGGGCGAGTCGAAGGCGACATCGACGAGTTCACCAAACTCGCGCATCACCTCCAGGATGAGATTACCGCCGCGCGCATGGTGCCCATCGGGACACTGTACTCCCGGCTGTCCCGCGCGGTGCGGGACGCCGCAAAATCCACCAACAAAGAGGTGGAACTCGAACTGACCGGAAGTGAAACTGAACTCGACAACAACATTATTCAGCAAATTTCTGATCCGCTCGTCCACCTCGTGCGTAACGCCGTGGCGCACGGCATAGAGCCGAGCGGCGATCGCGTTGTTGCCAACAAACCGCAATCCGGGAAAATCATGCTGCGCGCGTATCACCGCGGCAATCACATCTACATCGAAGTCGAAGATGATGGCCGGGGCATCGAATACCACCGCGTCACGCAAAGCGCCATTGAGCGCGGCCTCGTTTCGGTGGAAACCGCTGACCGGCTCACCGAACGCGACCTGCGCGAAATGCTCTTCCATCCCGGATTCTCCACTGCTCCGGTCAAAACGGAGCTCGCGGGCCGCGGCGTAGGTCTTGACGTCGTGCGGGCCAACCTGAATGCCCTGAACGGAGAAATCGAGATCCACAGCGTCTCCGGCCAGGGCACAAAATTCACGCTCAAAGTTCCCCTGACTCTTATTATTTCGCCGGCGCTGTTTGTGCGCTGCGGGTCTACAAATTTCGCGGTGCCTCTCGCCGTCGTCGAGGAAATCCGCCGCCTGCGCGCGGACGAAATTGAGGACGTTGGCGGCAAATTGCTGACCAAAGTCCGCGACGTCGTCACCGAAGTCATCCGCCTAGACACCTATCTGGGCTTGCCGCCGCTCGAGCCGGTCAACGGATTCTTCCACATGGTCGTGGCTAACGCCGGAAATCATCAGGTCGGCCTGGTGGTCGAGGAAGTTCTCGGTAAAGACGAAATTGTGATCAAGAATCTCGGCGAATATCTCCGCCGCGTGAAACTGTTCCCGGGCACGACGATTGCGCCAGACGGCAGCCTGATTCTGCTGATCGACTTGAACCGCATGGTGGCGGCGGAACCAACCGAATTCCGGCCGCTCCAGGCCACCGCCAGCGCCGCGCGTATTTTTGCGCCGGGCTCTGCGGCCGTGGCGCGCGGCACCATTCCCTCTGAAGCCATCGACCGCGTCGAGCAGGAGCGCGTTATCGTGGTGGCCGACGACTCCATCAGCGTGCGCAAATTCGTCGGACGCATGCTGGAAAAGAATGGCTACCGCGTAAAGCTCGCCGCCGACGGCCTCGAAGCCGCGGAACTCATTTCGCAGCACGGCTGTCACCTGGTCATTACGGACCTCGAGATGCCGCGCATGACCGGCTACGAACTGATGGTGCAGTTGCGCCAGAGCCCGTCCACGCGCCGCATTCCGGTGATGGTGGTGACTTCGCGCGCCGGGGCCAAGCATCGCGACCGCGCAATGAAGGAAGGCGCTTCCGCTTTTCTCACCAAGCCGGTCCAGGAAGATCAGTTGATCGCGGCCCTCGAACAACTCATCGGAACGGAGGCGCCACGCCCGGCCGCGCCTGTGGCGTAAGAAGATGGCAATCCCTTCAAAGAAAATCCGCGTGCTCGTTGTGGATGATTCCACCTTCATGCGCAAGGTGCTGGAGAACATCTACGGCAGCGATGAGCAAATGCAGGTGGTCGGCAGCGCCAAGGACGGCCGCGAAGCTGTCTCGATGGCTGAATCGCTAAAGCCCGACGTTATTTCGATGGACATTAATATGCCGCATGTCGACGGACTTCAAGCGACCGCCGAGATCATGACCACGAACCCGAAGCCCATCGTCATTGTCAGCTCCGAATCGAAAGAAGGCGCCGCCAGCACCTTGCGCGCGCTCGAACTTGGAGCCATTGAATTCGTCGCCAAACCTTCGAGCGGAATCGACCTCGACATGCAAAGCGTAAAGGAAGAGCTTTTACGCAAGGTTCGCATGGCAGCCAAAGTTCGGGTGGTTCGAACCGCGACACGTTTGGCCTCCTCGATTCAGAATGCAGGTGGCGGCACAAAACCAGCCGCGGCCGCGAGGCCAGCCGCCCGCTCGGCGGCGGGCAGCGCCGGCGATCAGCGTTTCCCGGTTGTCGTTCTGGTCGCTTCCACCGGCGGACCGGCAACGGTCATGCGCATCGCCCCAGGCCTCACGCGCGACTTCCCTGCTGCGGTGATTTTGGTACAGCACATGCCGGCGACGTTCACCTCACAATATGCCGCGCAACTCGCCGAATTCACAGAAATCCGCGTGAAGGAAGCGGAGGCCAATGAATCTCTCGCACCGGGCACGCTCTACATTTGTCCGGGCGGACAACATCTTCGTGTGACGCCGACGGGAAGAATCCAGCTTGACGGCACATCGGGCCGCATCAGCGGCTATCTGCCCAATATGGACGTCACCATGGAATCAGTCGCCACTTATGCGGGACCCTTGAGCATCGCCGCGGTGCTCACGGGAATGGGCAACGACGGAACCAGCGGTGCACGCGCGATAAAGAACGCCGGCGGCTTGGTTCTGGCGCAAGACGAAGCGACCTGCGTCATTTTTGGCATGCCCGCGGAAATCATCAAGGCCGGCGTCGTGGATCAAGTACTCGGCATCGACGATATTTATCAGGCCATCGAAAAGCGTGTCGTGGGGCTTTGCAAACCGACCCTCGCGGGAGTTCGCTGATGCCCATGCCACCACCACTGAAACCCGGCACTTTGCGCGCGGAGCAAATTATTCTTTTTCGCATCGGCGAACAGCTCTTTGGGCTGTCTTCTTCCTCTGTTCAGGAAGTGCGCGGCGCGGACAGCCTATCCGGCGGAGCAACAAAAATTGCCGCCGCGGGCATTGACAAAGTCCGTGCATTTGTGAGGCGCGGCCAAAACACGCTGTTTATCGTGAGCGGGGCCGCGCATTTTGGGCTTCCCGCGCCCGATGGAATTCTCGCTTTCGTGCTGCGCAACACGCGGACAGCACTACTAGTCGACAGCATCGAGAGAATGACCGCTATGACGCGGCTGCAGGCTTTGCCGCTTTCGTTCTGTCACGAAGAGCGGCAATGGTATCGAGGGTTGACGGCGCTGGACCAAACGGTTGTCCCCGTGGTGCGCCCCGAAGGTTTCCTTTCCGACGATGAATTGATGACGCTGGACGCAGCGCTGCCTCCCCCCGAGCTTTCCAATGATGAGGCAGACACAGAAGCTGATCAAGAAACGGACCCAGGCACGGAATTGAACTGACGGAAATGACTGTCTCCACTGAACTCGAGCTGAAATCTTTCGTCCTGTTGCGGCTGGGCGAACGGCGATTTGCGGTTGCTGCCGATGAGACAGCGGAACTGGTCGCGCCGAGCCGTGTTTTTCGCTTCCCACACAGGACACCGAAAATTGAGGGAGTGATTTTGCGGCGGGGAAGGATTGTTCCGGTCTGCGACGTGGCTGAACAACTGATTGGAACCCCTCTGACAACGCGGCGGTTTTATCTTGTCGCGTTGCGCCGTTATGGGCAAAGGACGGAATGGATAGCCATCCCAGTCACGGGAGAGTGCGAACTGATTAACGCGGAGCTGACCACCGCGAGCGCGTCGGACGAGCCGCACGTCGCCGGATGGATTTCGCATGGCGGAGATGTCATTGAAGTCCTGAACCTGGATGCCCTGACCCCGGGTTTGCGGGATGGGCCTCTAGGAACTGCTGCATCAAGCCGGCCCGACGACCAAGCTGGCCGTGAAAATCAAGCGGAGGCGAGACCATGATTTCCGCTCCGCACGCCATCAAAATCCTGTTGATCGACGGCAATGTCTATTTTGCGAAGCGCCTCAGCGATGCCTTGAAGCGCGAAGGTTTTGAGGTCACCACCAGCACGCAGGCGGCTTATGCGCTGACAGCGCTTGAATACGACGCGCCGGGCGCAATTCTCTGCGCCACAAACATGCGCGAGATGGGCGCGCTCGAAATCGCTCGCATCATCCGCGCCGACGCTAAAAATTCCAATCTTCCCGTCGTAGCCCTTGGCGACGGGAGCCAGCGCGCATTGATGGAGGCATTCCAGGCCGGGTGCGACGATTACATCGACCGCAGTCGTCAGCCCGGTGTCATCGCCTCCCACGTGAAGCAAATCATCGTCAGCAAATTGGAAGGCTTCCAGCCAACACAAATGCTCGCTCAAGCCGACACCAGCTTGAGCGGCAACTTGACGCATCACGATCTCACCGGCGTGATGCAGATGCTTGGACACGCGCACCAGACCGGAGCTTTGCACATTAACGCCGGAGAGACCGATGCGGTTCTCTTCTATGAAGGCGGAGAAATTTCGCATGCCGAATGCGGCACTTTGTTTGGCGACGAAGCCGTCATCTTTATTTTGAAGAACTGCGTCAACGGAAACAAAGGCGTCTACAAATTTGTTTACGGCACCACCTCGCCGCAGCGCACGGTGCTGCGCTCGGCAACCGATTTGATGCTCGATGCCATGCGCGAAGTCGACGAAAGCTCCCGCGACATGGCGGACAAGGAAGCCCCATGAGCGAAGCCATGATGGTTCCTCCCCTGGAGGAAACCCAGGAAAACCGTGTGCCAACCGTTTATTTCATCGACGACAGCGCCACCATGCGCGAAGTCATCAAGATTGCGTTCCGCCGCGAGAATATTCAAGTGATTACCTGCGCCGATGCCGCTTCGGCCCTTGCGCAGTTCGAACAAACCAAACCAGACGCGGTCATTACTGACGTCATCATGCCGGACACCGACGGTTACTCGGTTTGCAGCCAGATCAAGGAGAACCCCGAACTCCGCAGCACTCCTGTTCTGCTCATGTCGGGTGTGGTGAACAAAAGCGTCGCCGACAAAGCCGTCTCCGTTAAGGCGGACGAGCTGATTCGCAAGCCGTTTCAGCCACAGGAATTGATCAATCGCGTAAAAGCTCTCTTAGAACCTAAGAGCCCAGCGCCGGTTGCTTCCACGGACCGCACTACTGCCACAAGCGCGCTCAGCAATCTGTTCGCTCCGCCACCGGCCGCCCCGCGACCCACGGCTCCGTCTGCTCCGCCAACAGCTGCTGAACCGGCGTGGCCACGCGCTCTGGCTGAAGCGATCGCGCCGCAGCCCAATGTTCAGCCGCAGGCTGCAGCTCCCTCGCGACCGGCGCCTTCTTCGCACGAGCTGCAAAAGCTTCGCGTCGAGATTGCACGTTTGGAGCTGCTCGTCAAGAAATTACAGACTGAACTTCAAATCGAACGCCAATATAACCAGGCGCTGGAAACCCAGATTCAAACCCTCACCCGAATCGAATAGCCGGCACTTCCAATTGCAACTCCTTGAAAGGCGCAGCATACTGCCCCTCTTTTTTTGTTAAGTATGCGATCCGCAAGGCCCACCGAATTTCCCACCGCCCGTCCGGCGGCCTCTACCCCCCTCCTCCTCTTGACAAGCAAGAGGAGAAGCGTATGCTTCCCCTTGACCCTCAGGAGGAAGTGTCCCAATGGCAGACAAGTCGAGCGAGCTCGTCCAAGGCACTCTGGACATGCTCATTCTGAAAACGCTGGCGCTCGAACCCATGCACGGATATGGGATCGCGGTGCGGCTGGAGCAGATGAGCAAGGGCGTTTTTCGCCTCAATGCCGGTTCTTTATTTGTCGCCATTCAGCGACTGCAGCGGGATGGTCTTATCAAGGGCGAATGGAAACCGACCGAGAACAACCGGCGCGCAAAGTATTACGCCCTGACCGATCAGGGGCGAAAAAGACTCAGCAGCGAAACGAAAGAATGGGGAAGGCAAGTCGCTGCCATCACTAGAATCCTCGAAGCTTCGTAGGGTGTCGCGGGGTGAGGTAATGTCCATACTTCAAAACATAGCCAGTGGGCTCCGTGCCTTGTTCGGAAAGAAACGGCGCGACAAAGAGTTGGACGAAGAACTCCATGGCTTCCTGGAGCTAGCGGTCGAGGAAAAGATGCAACACGGCATGAACCGTCCGGACGCGCTTCGCGCCGTGCGCCTGGAGCAAGGCACCCTCGCACTTGCCAAAGAAGCCGTTCGCTCCGCCAGCTGGGAATCCTTTTTGGAAACCTGTTGGCAGGATGTGCGCTTGGCCGCTCGCACGCTGCGCAAGAATCCTGGTCTTGCCGCCGCTGTCGTGTTCACCTTGGCGCTCGGGATAGGAGCGAATACCTCAATTTTCACGCTCATGGATAGGGTGATGCTCAAGCCGCTGCCGGTGGCGAAACCTGCGCAGCTCTACAGGCTGGGCGACAACAATAATTGCTGTGTCATGACCGGCCCTCAGAACGGCGGCAGCTTTGTGCTCTATTCTTATCCGCTTTACGAAGCCCTTCGCGACCACACACCGGAATTCAGCCAACTCGTCGCCTTTTCGTCCCACCTGCAGGATCTGAGCGTTCGCCGTGGCGGCGATTCCGCTGCCGCCCGGCCCTACAAAGGCGAATTCGTCTCCGGGAACTACTTCGAAATGCTTGGCATCGCCGCCTCTGCAGGCCGTACCCTCGCGGCCAAGGACGACACGGCAGGCGCCGCACCCGTAGCGGTGATGAGCGATCACACTTGGCAAACGCACTTCGGGGGCGATCCTTCGGTGATTGGCGCAGCTTTCACCATCAACACTGTGCCTTACATTGTTGTGGGCGTGACGCCTCCCCAATTCTATGGCGATACACTCCGCAGCGACCCTCCCGATTTCTGGCTGCCTTTATCTGCCCATCCGGAGCGTTGGTTGTTCGGCCCCGAGCCCGAGTGGCTTTATCTGATCGGGCGGCTTCGAGCGGACGTCTCGCCGGCACAAGTGCAGGCCAAGCTAACGGGCGAGCTTCAGCAGTGGCTATGGGCAACGGGCTACCCGGAAGCAACACCGGAGCAGCGCAACGACAAGGCCCTGGTCGAGAAATATCGGCAGGAAATCAACAGGCAGCACATCCGGCTCACGCCCGCCGCGGGTGGGGTGAACCAAATTCAGACCGAGTACACCGCGGGCCTGCGGTTGTTGGTGACATTATCCGGGCTACTTTTGCTAATCGCCTGCGCCAACATCGCCAACTTGCTGCTGGCGCACGGCTCGGCCAACCGCTTGCAAACCGCCGTCCGTTTAGCACTGGGTGCGCCACGACGCCGTGTGATTCAACAAATGCTCACCGAAAGCGTTCTGCTGGCGCTGGCGGGCGGGGCGGCGGGACTCTATGTTGCCCATACCGGGACACAGGCCATCCTACTCCTTGCTTTTCGCGGAGCCCGCTACATTCCTATCGATGCCCGGCCTTCCCTGCCCGTGCTCGGCTTCGCCCTCGCCCTTTCGCTGGCAACAGCTATCGTATTCGGCATTGCCCCAGCCTGGGTGGCATCCCGATCCGATCCAGCCGATACCCTGCGCGGAGCAGGACGTTCCACCAGCGATCCTTCTTCGGTGCTTCAGAAGTCTCTGGTTATCGTACAGGTCGCATTCTCGATTGCGCTTTTGATCGGAGCAGGTCTGCTCACTCAAAGCCTGCGCCATCTCGAAGACCAGCACTTCGGTTTCCTGACCGACGGGCGCCTGATTGTGAATGTCGCTCCGGGGCTGGACGGCTACACGCCAGACAAGCTTGACGGACTTTATCAGCGGCTTGAGGAGACGCTAACGCGAATACCCGACGTCATCAGCGCAAGCCTGTCATGGTACAGCCCGTTGGACGGTAACAATGCGAACGAACGCGTGTACATTCAGGGAAAACCACCTGACTATCGTTGGAGCGCGCCCTCCTGGGACCGGGTTGGTCCCCATTATTTCCAGACCATCGGCACCCGCTTGCTGCGAGGGCGCGCCATCGACGAACGCGATGTACCTGGCGCCCCCAACGTGGCCGTCATCAATGAAACCTTCGCGAGCAGGTTCTTTCCGAACGAGGATCCCATTGGCCAGCGCTTCGGAATGGGCGACGAGAGTCATAGCGGCGACTATGAAATCGTGGGTATCGTGGAGGACGCAAAATACCAGGACACGCGCGGTCCTGCCTACGCCACTTCCTTTCTGCCGTTACTCCAAACCCCGCCCGGAGAGCCCGTTCGTGGATGGGTAGGAGCCATCGAGCTGCATGTCGCGGGCAAACCGGAGAATCTCGAACCAGCAGTCCGGAAAGCCATTGCCGGCGTCGATCCGAATCTAACCGTTCTCAATATCATGAGTTTCGGCGAGCAGGTGGCGCGCCACTTTAATCAGGAGCGACTCATAGCGCGGCTTACGGAGCTGTTTGGCGCCCTGGCACTCGTCCTAGCCTGCGTCGGGCTGTATGGCGTAACGGCTTATGCCGTCGCGCGGCGCACCAACGAGATCGGTATCCGCATGGCGCTCGGTGCTGACCGGAGCAATGTGCTCGGCCTTGTGCTGCGCGGCACGCTCTCCCAAATCGGCCTCGGTTTGGCTATTGGCATACCGGCGGCGTTGGCTGGTGGCCGAGTGCTCGCGAGCCAGCTTTATGGAGTCAACAGCTATGACCCGGTGATCCTTGGCTTGGCTGCGGCTCTTCTTGCTGCCTGCGCCATTCTTGCCGCATCACTTCCGGCCCGGAGTGCGGCGCGCGTCGATCCCGTGGTGGCCTTGCGCTTCGAGTAGCAGTCGGGCGAACTTTGGGGCGCGTTAAGGAGGGGTCATGTCATTCCTGCGAAACATGGCCAGCGGTCTTCGATCACTGTTCCGAAGGGAACGCGTCAGCCACGAGCTGGAGGAAGAACTGAACGGCTTCCTGGAAACAGCCACCGAGGAAAAGATAAAGCGCGGCATGAGCCGTCCGGACGCTCTTCGAGCCGTGCGCTTGGAGCATGGCAATCTCGAAGTCACTAAGGAAGAAGTCCGTTCCGCTGCATGGGAATCTTTTGTCCAAACGTGCTGGAAGGATTTGCGCTTCGCTTTCCGCATGCTGCGTAAAAACCCCGGTTTCACGGTGATTGCCGTGCTTACGCTCGCGCTCGGCATCGGCGCCTCGACATCCATCTTTTCAGTGGTGGACGCCGTTCTGCTTCGTCCTCTCCCCTTTCCGAACCCGCAACAAGTGGTGACCGTGTGGGAACTTTCTGCCGACGGCCGTCGAATGCATTTGGCCGATCCGAATTTCCTTGATTTTCGCGAGCAAAACCGCACCCTTGTCGGTCTGGCCCAATTTTCTACGGGGCCAGAGTCGGTTTCTGGCGGCAGCGAACCTGTGCGTATGAACGTTGCCGCCGTCTCTCAGGATTTTTTCAAGATGATGGGAGTCGAGCCTGTTCAGGGCCGTGATTTCACCGCCGACGAACTGCGCCTTCACGGCACTCCTGCCATGATTGTGAGCCACGGCTACTGGCAGCAGTATCTCGGAAGCAGAGCGGATTTCTCCAACGCGCGCCTGACTATGGGAGGCCAAGTGTATTCGGTTATTGGCGTGATGCCGCAGGGATTTGATTTTCCTGCAGGCATATCCGCATGGATCTCGCGCGAGCAGCTCTACGGATGGGGCCCCAGCCGCTCGGCGCACAACGGCGAAGGCATTGCGCGCCTTGGCGACGGCGTTTCGCTCAAGCAAGCCCGGGCGGACCTGAGCACAATCGCACGCCGGATCAAGAGCCAGTACGGCAAGGGGACGGATATCCATAGCGGCTATATGCTGATTGACGCCGCCGTTGTCCCGCTCGCGGATGCTTTGGTGGGAGACGTGCGGGCGGCGCTGGTCACGCTCTTCGCTGCCGTCATCCTCTTATTTCTCGTTGCGTGCGCCAATGTCGCAGGGCTGTTGCTGGCGCGCACCGTGGCGCGGCGGAAGGAATTGGCGGTACGCGCTGCTCTGGGCGCGGGGCGGGGAAGACTCGTGCAGCAGCTGCTTGCGGAGTCCCTGGCGCTTGCGCTCGCCGGCGGCGGGCTGGGAACACTGGCCGCAATCTGGACAACGAATTTGCTTCCGGCGATCCTTCCCGCAGATTTGCCGCGCCAGCAAGCTATTGCCATCAACGGAGCGGCTCTTTTATTTACCCTTATCGCGACTTTGGTTGTTGCGGTCGGCCTTGGTTTTTTTTCTGCCTCGCGCGCCGGCGGATGGGATTTGAACGAAGCGCTAGGCGCAGGCTCGCGAAGCTACAGCGCCGGAAGCCAGAAAGCGCGCAGCGCACTGGTGATCGGCGAAATTGCCGTGACGCTAATGTTGCTCGTCGGCGCGGGATTGCTGGGCCGCAGCTTTCTGCGCTTGATTTCGGTCAATCCGGGACTCAACGGGGAGCACTTGGTGCTTGCTACTTTCGTACCCACGACACCGCAGACCACTAACGCGTCCATTCGTCCGGTACAACTGATTGACAGCGTCTTGTCTCGCCTCCGTGGAATACCCGGCGTCCAGTCCGCGGGTTTCACCGGTGAACTTCCTATCGCCACCGGGTTTGCCAGTGGCCAGTTTCTGATTCTCGACGGCCGGCAACCGCCTGCAAACTTCGACGAATGGGAACGCTTCACCCAGACTCCTGGGAACGTGGGCGACGCGCTCTATTGCGTAACCAGCGCCGACTACTTCCGGACGGCGGGCATCCCGCTGCTGCGGGGACGCTTGTTCGACGAGCGGGATGGCCACGATTCGCTCCATGTCGCCGTCATCAGCCAAGCCGTGGCGCAGCAGAAATGGCCGAATGAGGATCCTATCGGCCACGTCATCGAATTCGGCAATATGGACGGGAATCTGAAACCGCTCACGATTGTCGGTATCGTTGCCGACGTCCGCGCGGAGGGACTTGACCGCCCCGTCACCCCTGTTATTTACGTGGACTATCAGCAGCGAGGCCTGAGCGGCAACGCTTCGCCGATGATCCTATTGCGCACAAGCGCCGGCGCCGGTCCCGTTGTCGACGCCGCGCGCAGCATCTTCCGCGATCTCGCTCCCGACGTTCCGGTGAAGTTTTCCACCTTTGCAGATGAGATGGGCGGATGGCTGTCTGTGAAGCGGTTCCTTTTGGTTCTAGCAGGGGTTTTTGCCGCGGCGGCGCTAGCATTGGCGGCTGTGGGCACTTATGGGCTAGTGGCGCATTCCGTCACGCGCCGCACACAGGAAATCGGCATCCGCATGGGGCTGGGGGCGCAGCGCGGGGACGTTCTCCGCCTGATTCTTGGGGAAGGCGCGCGGTTGGCGGCTTTTGGCGTGGTCATCGGCATTGCCGTGTCACTCGTTATTACGCGGCTGATGTCTTCTCTCTTATTCGGCATCAGCGCCATGGACCCGTTGACGTTTGCCGTCGTCGCCGTTTTGCTCTCTGCCGTTGCCCTTCTCGCATCGTACATTCCCGCGCGCCGCGCCATGCGCGTCGACCCCATGGTCGCGCTCCGTTACGAGTAGGCTTTTTGAAAACCGCCTGAGCACGAGCCGGTTGACCCCCGAACCTCGATTCTGTAGCCTCACTGGAAGCCTTTCGAAAGCACTTTAAAAACCTGGGGGATCCACAATGAGCGCTAAGAATGGCTCCGCGATTTCGCGACGCGAATTTGCCCGGCGCGCCGCGCTTGTCTCCGCCGCCGCTTCCCTTTCTCCTGGCGATCTTCTGGCGCGACAATCTGCTGCCGCAGCAGCGTCTCCGTTGCAAACGCCCACGCCGAGCGGACCAAAACTTTCCCCAGAAAGTCAGGCGGAAATGGAGTCGCGCCTTCAAGCGGTGTTCTCACAATATGGCTCGCGGCTCAACGATGTGCAGAAGACTGACCTGCGCCGGCTCGCCGCCGAGGGCCAGGCAGCCCTGGACCGTCTGCGCGCCTTTCCCACGGAGAATGGTGACGGGCCTGCTCTCTATCTAAAACCGTTGATCGAACGTGAGAAAAAACCTTTGCCGGTCCCTGTGTCCGCGACGCCTGCCAAGCGCCGAAGGATTCCTGAGGAGCCCTCCTAATGCCCGGCGAAGAAATTTTTTACCTCCCGGTCACGGAGCTTGCGAAACGCATCGAATCGAAGAAAATATCTCCCGTCGAGCTGACTCGAATTTATCTCGACCGCAGTCAGGAATTTGGTCCGCGTTTGAATGCCTACGCGACTTTGACACCGGAAATCGCTCTGGAGCAGGCCAAAGCCGCGGAGAAAGATATCCAGCGCGGCCATTACCGCGGCCCGCTGCACGGTATTCCCTACGCGGCGAAAGATCTCCTTGCGGTGAAAGGAGTCCCCACGACATGGGGCGCAAAACCTTTTGCCAATCAGGTTTTCGATTACAACGCGACGGTGATCGACCATTTGAAAAACGTCGGCGCGGTAATGATCGGCAAGGCCTCCATGATCGAGCTTGCCGGCGGCTCAGGCTACCGTTTTGCCTCCGCGTCGTTGCAGGGCGAAGCTAAGAATCCGTGGGACACGACCTGCTGGACCTGCGGCTCTTCTTCGGGCTCAGGAGCAATTGTTGCCGCCGGCCTGGCCGCTTTTGCCATCGGCACGGAAACCTGGGGTTCCATCATTTGCCCCTCGGCATTTTGCGGCGTCAGCGGTCTGCGGCCGACCTACGGTCGCGTCAGCCGCTACGGCGCGATGGCCCTGGCTCCCTCCATGGACAAAATTGGGCCGATGGCACGCAGCGCGGAAGATTGCGCGCGCATTTTTGCCGCCATTGCGGGGCACGATCCGAGAGATCGCGGAACGATTCCCATAGACAAGGCCGCTTTCACTTATTCACCTTCCGTTGAACTGCGCAAGTTGCGCGTCGCCTGGCTCAGCAATGCCTGGAAATCTTTGGAAGGAGGAGCGGCGAAACCGGTTGCCGCAGCAAAGTCGGCTTTAAGAAAGTTCTTTGGCGGGATGAAAGAAATTGCCTTGCCAATAGGCCCGTGGGAAGAAGCGGCGTCTCTTATCGTGCAGGTCGAGTCAGCGGCTTCTTTTCGCTCCTTGATTCGCTCCGGTAAACTGAGCGAACTTACAGACCCGCTTGGGCAGATCGCAGGCTATTTGAACGAACAGTATTCCGCCGCGGACTACGGGCAAGCCCTCAAAGTTCGTGAAATCCTGCAAAAGAAAATGGACGCAATTTTTGAAGGCTTCGACGTGCTCATTGCTCCGTCGCAGCCCGTCCCCGCAACGCCGCTTTCTCTTAATTTGGAAACCGGCCTCGCGTTTCCGGACCCGCTGGGAGCCATAGGCAATCTTTGCGGATTGCCGGCGGTTTCCGTTCCTTGTGGCTTTACGGAGAAGAATCTGCCAATAGGGCTTGAATTCGTAGCCGGAGCAGGCGACGACATCCTGGCGATTCAAGCGGCACGAACTTTTCAGCAACACACCGACTGGCACAAACGCCACCCGAATGTTCACTAAGCTGATGACTTTCATCGCGTGCATTCTTTCACTCGGGATACTCTCTTGCGCGAAGCCCACCGGGCAAAATCTGACCGCAGTAAAGAATGGAGCATATAAGGTCGACCTCCGGTCTCAGGAGTTTCATCACTCTGGCATTCGTAACGTAGACATCGTTCGCCGAAGAAAAGCCGCACTTACGGCCGCTTCCGCTTGAACCGTTCCGCTACTACGAATTCGGAAAACGCGCAGTAAATCTGGACGGTTGCGTGGAGGTCAAGTCGGCCTATTACAGTTTGCCGCCAGGATGGATCGGCCGTGACGTGAACGTGCAGTGGGATGAGCTGCACGTGCGCATCCTGAATCCAAACACCAACAAACTTGTTCGCAAGCACTTGCGTCAGAAACCGGGCGGGTATTGCATCCCGGAAGAAGATCGTCCGAAGAAAATGCCGGTCAGCACCGCGCAACTGTTGCGTCGTGCCGAACATGCGGGAGCCCAGATCGGCAAGTTCTGCCAGCTGATCTACCAACAGCAAGGCCAGACCGGCATCCGCCGCATCCTGGGAATGCATTCCCTGATAAAGAAATACGGGGCAGCCGCGGTCGAAGACGGCTGTGCCACGGCTCTGGACATCGGAGTGCATGAATACCGCTTCGTGCGCCGATATCTGGAGCGCCGTCCGCATCCGCAAATGTTTTTACGGCAGATCGATCCGTTGATTCGCCAGCTCACGGAGTATCGCGACTTCATTAATCTCAAAACCAAGGAGCAACCGCAATGAATCCAATCGAGTTAAATCGTGCTTTGCGTCAATTACGTCTCGGTGGCATGGCGGGCGTGTTGGAAATCCGCCTCAGAGGGTTTCACCCGAGGGCAGAATCAAGAAATAAATGTCGTCGCGGAACGGGACGCCGCAGCAAGCGCAAACTTGCAGAGGGTAAGTACAAGGTGCCCTTCATGAGAGGTACGCCGGGCAGCCCGCCTGGGCCATCAACATTGGCCGTTAACATCCGCAAACTCGAGCCCGAATTGAACGCCCTTGGCGTCGTGCGCGAAGAACGCGTACGCCAAGTCCGGAGACTGCCGCGCATCCCAGGTCTTCATGAAGTAACAACATCACCGTCTCGACCCGAGGCGTTTACCAAAAACGATCTCCATATCTCCGTGAGAAAGCATCCCGATCGCCGCGCCCTTGCAAGTCTCGAGTGACTCCCGCCTAGCGCACAGCGCGAAGCGTTTAGTTGTCATTGTGGTCTGCTTGCTTGATGCGGGCCATACACGCCTGAAACACGGGGCCGTGCATGTCTTGCTCTTTCCACCAAGTCGCAATGTGACAGGTCTCGTGCCTTACGGTGTCGTCCAAATCTTCATCATCAAAGTTCGAATTTCGATCCACCAGAATGACGAACATATCGTCACTTTCCCGGATTGTTCGCCCCATTGCGTCCGCATCGGTCAAATCAGCCCATTCAACTCGAGCCGTCGGCAGACTGTTCTCGAAAAACGTTCGGTTAAGTTCTTGATACTTGCTCTGTAAAAACTCCGGCGTCCGCCTGTGCTCCTGCGTAACAGCAAAGCGAACACACCAAACGATCGTCGTTAGGGCGACCAGGGAGACGGCAATGTTGATGCGCAGCCGCACACGTCGATTGTCTTTGGCTGATTAATCTGTGGAAATGGTACTTTCGATTAGGCCCGCCTCGAAGTTGATAGCTTCGGGCGGTCTCGCTTACTTCTTTGAGTCAGGCTCGGTCTGAGAGTGCGGCCTTCAAATGGCGGAGATACCTGAAACCAGTCTTCTTTTCGGTCCGCATAACGATATGCAGTGCCATTGGTCATTCTTCTCCCAGGTCTGCCTTGTTGAATCTTCCTCACGGAAGCCTTCTCGGTCTTGGGTGCCGCTTCCAACGTTCGAAGCAGCAGTTCACGCTGCTGACAATTCAAGCGACACAGGAACGGTCGGACTTGCTGGATAAAAGTGTCTCGGACTAAAATCTCAACAGGTCCCGAAGTGGAAAACTCACTCAAGCTGAGTCCCAGGGCGTGGCAGACTCGAGCGAGAGGGGCGGCAGTCCTAAGATACTTTGCGCGGCAAAGTTAAAGAATTACTTTAGCTGATTCCCCAACACACGGAATAGCAAGGGCTTGCCTGCCAGACAGCACCCGGAACCATTCTGTCGAAATGCCGGTTTTGCCAAAGTTGTGCCGCTTTGGTTCACGAGTATTGCAAAAAACCCTGGTTCCTTTGTCCCTCGGAGGTTTTCCTACCGTGCTCGAGAACGCACCGAAACGAAAGCCGCGAAACGATGCGCTCTTGCAGTTCCTCCCCGCATTCTTTGAGGTTATGCAATATTGGTTGGTAATCCTTGTGAGGAGGTCACTCCGCAATGCATGACATTTGGCGAGACATGTTCGTAGTTGGGATTCCTTTGCTGGAAAAAATCCTGCGTCCCATCGTGGTTTATGCATTTCTCGTGATCAGCCTGCGCCTGTCCGGAAAACGCGAACTGGTCCAGCTCAATCCCTTCGACCTCGTCGTTTTGCTGACATTATCCAACACCGTTCAAAACGCCATCATCGGCGACGACAATTCGGTGTCAGGCGGGATCATTGGCGCCACTTCCCTGCTGGTCACCAACTTCCTTGTGGTGCGCTTTCTCTACGGGCATCGCAAACTCGATCAACTGGTCGAAGGCAAGGCGGACGTGCTTATCGAAAACGGCAAGGTTCGAACGCAGCATCTGAAAAAGGAACTCATCACCACGGCGCAACTGGAAGCGGCGGCGCACAAGCAGGGCTTCAGTTCGCTCTCCGAAGTTGAACAATGTGTCCTCGAGCCGGGGGGAACGATGACTTTTCTCGGAAAGAAGCCAGCCGCCGAGGAAGTAAGGCACCAGGAATTGCTCGGCAAGCTGGAAAGCCTGGCGCACGAAATTGCGCTGTTGCGAGGCTCACCGCCGCCAGCGCGCGCTTAAGCTTACAATCGGTGGAGTAGAAAACCGGTTGCGGCGAGCCCCATACCGATTGCCCCGAGGAGCATGCCCGCAAACCAGAATCCCTTGCGCTTCGTGAGCAGAGTGACGGAACAAATCACCAGACCGATTTCCAGGATGGCTTCTCCGCCGTCGAAACGGTCTGCCTGAAGGGCAGCAAGATCCCGCTCTGCTTCGAGGTCTCTGGCCTCCTTGCTGATGTCTTCTTTGTCGCTCTGGTAGTGTTCCACCTCTTTCGAATACTTTTCGGCGAGTGCATCTCCCTTTCCTTTGTCCATTGAGGCAACCAGGTTCACAACGTCGGAAAAGCCCTGCGTTTCGTGAAGGCGGACACTTTTCGCCTGATATTGCGCCCATTTATCGGCCGCCTGACTTTGGCGCAGCAATTCTTCGGTGTGGGCCCGGTGCCCGAGCAGTGTTACTCCGGCAACCAACACGGCCATAATCGAAATCGTTATCGAAACCGGCAGCACCAGCGGATCATCTTCGTGTGTGTGATGAGCTTCGGGAAGTTCAATGCCTTCGGGCATTCGATTTTGCTCCTGTGATGGGAATCAAGCGGCGGGCTCGGCGGTCATCGCTTGCAGCACTTCGCGAGCCGCGGCCAAGGTTCGGTCAATGTCGGCGGACGTGTGCGCTGCAGAGAGAAATGCTGCTTCGAACTGCGAAGGTGCCAGGAAGATTCCGCGAGCCAGCATTTCCCGGAAAAATCGCGCATAGTGCTTCGTATCGGAGCGCTTTGCATCAGCATAATTTTTCACCGGGCCTGGCGCGAAGAAAACGGTGGCAAGCGAACCAAAGGCATTCACTTGTGCCGGTACTCCGGCATCCGCCAAGGCGGCGCGCAACCCTGAGACCAGCTGACCGGCAAGTTGCTTCATCTCCTCGTACAACCCCGGCTTTGTGAGTTGCCGCAACGCCGCAATCCCCGCACACATCGCCAGCGGACTTCCCGCCAGCGTTCCCGCCTGATATACGGGCCCGAGCGGCGCCACATGATTCATTAATTCCGCGCTCCCGCCGTAGGCAGCAACAGGGACTCCGCCCCCGATGATTTTTCCGAGCGTGGTGAGGTCCCCCTGAATTCCAAGAAGTTCTTGCGCGGAGCCATTCTGCAAACGGAATCCGGTGATCACTTCATCTACGATGAACAACGCACCGTTTCGATGCGCAATTTCCTGCAAGCTTTTCAAAAACTCCGGCTCAGGGAGAACCACGCCCATGTTTGCCGCGACGGGCTCGACAATGACCGCCGCAATTTTGTCTTTGTGCGCTGCAAAAACTCTTTCGACGGCTTGGAGATCGTTAAACGGCACATTGAGCGTCAGTCCGGCGAGAGACTGCGGCACACCGGGGCACTCCGCAATTCCTAGGGTCGCCAGCCCCGAACCAGCCTGCGAAAGAAAACTGTCCGCGTGCCCGTGATAGCAGCCTTCAAATTTCACGATGAAATCGCGTTTGGTAACACCGCGCGCCAGCCGCACCGCGCTCATCGTGGCTTCCGTGCCGCTCGACACGAGCCGGATTTTTTCGAGGAACGGGACGGCCTGCGTGATGAGCGAAGCTAGCTCCAGCTCGAGTTCCGTGGTCACGCCGAAGCTTGTGCCCCGCCGGGCCTGGCCAGCAATGGCATCCGCGATTGCCGCATTGGCGTGCCCCAGAATGATCGCGCCCCACGAGCACACGTAATCCAGCAATTCGTTCCCATCGGCGTCGTAAAGGTACTGACCGCTGGCGTGGTCAATGATCAGCGGCTCGCCGCCGACCGCACGGAAAGCCCGGACGGGGCTGTTGACGCCGCCGACGAGAACTTTTTCGGCGCGCTCGAAGATTTCCCGCGAGCGCCGCCTTTGGCTTTTCCGTTTAGTTTGCGCCTGGCTCATCCTGTTCCAGCTCGGATTGCGAGCTAGTCTGATTTAGACTAGTGGTGCTGTTCTTTGTGTGATCATAAAGTCCAAGTTAACATGCCTTCAGCCAGCGGGCCGCGTCCTTGGCATGATAGGTCAAAATGTGGTCCGCGCCAGCGCGCTGAATGCCCGTCAGGATTTCGAGGACCACTCGCTTCTCGTCGAGCCAGCCATTTTGCACCGCGGCTTTCACCATCGCGTACTCGCCGCTGACGTTGTACGCGCCCACCGGAACGTCGAACGCTTCGCGTACGCGCCAGATCACGTCGAGATACGGAAGCGCCGGTTTAACCATCACCATGTCGGCGCCTTCATCCAAATCCAGCCGCACTTCCTTCAACGCTTCGCGGGCATTGGCGGGATCCATCTGATAGCTGCGGCGATCGCCGAATTGGGGCGCAGACTGCGCCGCCTCGCGAAAAGGGCCGTAGAACCCGGAACAGTACTTCGCGGCGTAAGAAAGAATGGCGACGTTTTCGAACTTGTTTTCGTCGAGCATCTTTCGAATCGCGCCGACACGGCCATCCATCATATCCGAGGGCGCGACGATATCAGCGCCGGCGCGCGCGTGAGAAAGCGCCTGCTGCGCCAGGATTCCCAGCGTCGGGTCATTCGCCACTTCTCCGTGCTCCATGACGCCGCAGTGGCCATGATCGGTGTATTCGCACAGGCAGACGTCGGTGACGACGAGCAATTTCAGGTTGGCCTTTCGAATGCCCTCGATGGCGCGTTGCACAACGCCTTGCGAGCTGAGCGAACTCGCTCCGCGAGGGTCCTTCGTTTCTGGCAGGCCAAAAAGAATGACGGCCGGAATCCCGAGCGATTCCACCTCCCGGCACTCCTCCAGGATTTGGTCGGCGGATTGCTGAAAAATGTTCGGCATCGAGCTGACTTCCTGACGCACGTTCTTCCCCGGGCAGACAAACATCGGATAGATCAAGCCTGCGGTCGCGAGGCGCGTCTCGCGAACCATGCTGCGAAGCGCTTCCGTGCGCCGCAAACGCCGCGGCCGATGCGTGGGAAAACTCATGCTCGCTTCACTCCTGCCGGCGCAGCTTTTGAGACGGCAAAATGCTTTTCCAGAGCCTCCATCACCGACGCAGCCGTGGTATCCGAGGCAACCACTATGCGCTCTACCCCCGATTCCAGTAGAGCCTTCGCGGTAACCGGCCCGACGGCCGTGATGGCCACTTCATTTTGCAGCCCCCGCAATGAGCGCCGATTCACACTCTGTATAACAGCATAGTGCTTTATCGCCGACGAACTAAAAAATAACAGTGCGTCTATTTTGCCAAACGCAATTTCCGCCAATGCACTGCGATTAACATCTGCCGGCTTCACCGTGCGATAAGCAATTACCTCAGTGACTTGCGCACCATATCGCCGCAGCGCCGCAGGCAAGTCCGGATTGGCGCGGTCGCTGCGCGGGAGCAACACTTTCGCTCCCTGCAGCCTTGGTCCCAACTCTTCTGCCAGCGCGACGCCATGGTGCGTTGTCGCCACATGCGTAACGGAGAAATTTGCCAGCTTCGCAGCCGCGGCCGTGATCGGCCCAACACAGGCGACTTGCAATCGTTTCCCGCTTGGAACGAGCAACCGCCCAGATTCCGAAGCGCGGTTGGCGACCGCTCGCACGGCTCTTGCACTCGTCAGGATGATCCAATCAAATTGGACGATTTCGTCGAGGGCTTTGTCCAGCGGTCCAAAGTCCTCCGGCTCCGCAAAGGAAACCAGTGGGAACACCACGGGAATTGCGCCTCGCTTAGACAGCTCACGGGCCAAGTCTTCGCTCTCCGTCATCGCGCGCGTAATTACGACGCGCTTGCCCGCCAGCGAACTTGAAGAATTCTCAGCCACGTTGCCGGCTCACTTCCTCCAAGATGGATTGCGCGCCCGCCTCGATAAGCAGCTGCGCCATGTGCTCGCCAAGCTGGGCGGCTTGCTCCGGCGGTGCCGAAGCGTGCTGCCGCACACACTGCGCGCCATGCACGGAACAAACGCAAGCGTCCATCGCCAGGTCGCCGTGCTCGACGCGCGCAAACGCGCCCATGGGCACCTGGCATCCTCCGTGTAATGCGCCAAGGAGCGCGCGTTCGGCTATGACCGCGGCGCGCGTCTCCGCATCATCCAGCGGAGCCAGCAAATCCTCAGCTTCCCTGTCTTGCAACCGGCACTCCACGGCGATCGCGCCCTGCCCTACCGCCGGCATGCACACTTCGGGAGAAAGAACCTCGGAGATTCGCTTGCTGAATCCGAGGCGGTCCAATCCTGCTTTGGAAACGACAACCGCTTCGTACTCCCCGCTTTCCACCTTGCGCAGGCGCGTGTCGACGTTGCCGCGCAAATCGCGCAAATCCAGATCCGGGCGAACATGGCGCAACTGGGCCTGGCGGCGCAAACTGCTCGTACCTACGCGCGCTCCCTGTCGAAGATTTGCGATCGTCGAGCCCACCAGGCAGTCGCGCACGTCATCGCGCTTGCAAACCGCGGGGAACATCAGGCGTGAAGGAATGTCGGTGGGGATGTCCTTCACGCTGTGCACCGCCAGGTCGATCGTTTCTTCGAGCAGGGCCTCTTCCAGTTCTTTGATGAAGATGCCCTTGCCGCCAATTTGCGCCACCGGCGCGTTCAGCATTTTGTCGCCAGCTGTTTTGATAACCACGATTTCCGGCTCGATCCCCGTGGCAGCAAAAAGCCGCTGGCGAACGAACTCCGCCTGCCATTTCGCCAGCAGGCTCCCGCGCGTGCCGATGCGCAAGGTTCTCAAGGCTTCACCCGATTCGAAAGGAACAGGTCGCGCAAGGCCTCGACATTTTGCACCTTTCGGCGCAAGTCTTTTTCGCCTCGCAAGCGCTGCGCCGGCTCGAGCAGCAGAGTTTCGAGCATATCATCCATCAGTTTTTCCACCCGGGCGCGGTCCGCCTCCGTAAGGTGCTGGATGGACCCCACGCGCGCGCGGATGAATTGAGCGCGTTCCTCGCGCATCCTTGCTCGCAGTTCATTAACCAAACCGACGAGCTCAACGCTGGCTTGCCAGGAAAGAAATTTGCCGACGTGCTCATCCACGATGCTGTCAGCCTTGGGAATTTCATTTTCGCGCGCCTGACGATTCTGCTCCACGATTTCTGTGAGGTCGTCCATGTTGTACACGTAGACGTTGTACAGCTTTGCGACGCCGGCGTCGACGTTCCGGGGCAAGCCGAGGTCCATGAGGAACAGCGCGCGATTGCCGCGCTTTCCCATGGCTTGCTCGACCATCCTACGCTGCAAGACCGGCTCTTCCGCCGACACGGACGAAACGATGACGTCAGGAATGAGCAAAGTTTTCTCCCATTCACCCCACCCGACCACTTCACCGCCGTACTGTTTGGCCAAGCCGTCCGCACGATCCCTCGATCGGTTCATTACGAAGAGACGGGCGATGCCGCGATCGCGAAATTGTGCGATCACCTGCTCGCTGATGGTTCCCGCTCCCAGCACGAGCGCGCTGCGTTCGCTGAGCTTTCCGAAAATGCGCTCCGCAAGCTTGACCCCCGCGGAGGCTGCCGACATCGGCCGCGTTCCCAGTTCGGTTTCCGCACGCACGCGCTTGCCGACTTCGAGCGCGCCCTGAAAAAGCCGATTCAGCACCGGCCCTGTGGCCCCTTGCTCGTGCGCCACGCGATACGCTTCACGCACCTGGCCGAGAATTTCGGCTTCGCCCAGCATCATGGAGTCGAGCCCCGCAGCCACGCGGAAGAGGTGCCGCACCGCTTCGCGGTCGTAGTGGTGATAGAGCGAATTTCCCAGAATGTCCAAGCGCACGGAGTGAAATTCGCTGAGGAAGTTGGAGAGCCCGGGCGCGCATTCACGAGAAGTTTCCGGCGGCACGCCGTATACTTCACTGCGATTGCAGGTTGAGAGCACCAAGGTTTCCTCGAGAATGCCCTTTGAGCGAAGCTCTTCCGAAGCCCTTCGGGCCTGCTCGACAGTAAAGGAGACCCGTTCGCGCACCTCTACGGGCGCGGTCCGATGGTTCAATCCGACGAGAACGATCTCCATGCTAGGACCTGAACGCTCCTAAAAGAACCGATGGTTCGCCGAAAGATACAAATTCACGACGGTAAAGCTCAGAAAAACAATGAGAAAATTGAAGACACACAGCTTCGAGGCACGCGCACCGCGCCAAGCTGTGGTGCGCGCCAGCCGGAAGTACACGGCATACAAAATCAGGACGAGCAGCGTGATGGCGTACTTAGGATCATAAAAAGAATATTCGCTGCTCAACCGGTACACCCAAAGGAATCCGAACGCGGTCCCAATGGTGATGCAGACCAGGCCGATTAACACACTGGACCGGCTCATGCGTTCGAGCAACTCGAGCGGCGGCAGACGCCAGACGACGTCGCCCAGTTGGTGATTGCGCAAGAAACGCTCTTCGATAAGAAAGGTCAAGCTCAAAACAAAGGCCAGGGCAAACGCAGAGTACGCCAATATGTTCAGCGTCACGTGAAATGCAAAAAGCGGGCCATGCGCGGGGGGCGGCGAAAGCTTATCCGCGGGCGCAAGATGAGCCCCCACAAAAAATAGAAGAATGAACGGCACAACCAGCGCGCCAACCGACCGCTGCCGGTGGTAGAGTTCCAGGGCCAGATAAGTCAAGGCCAGCAGCCAGCCAAACAGGGACATGGCTCCGTACAAATCGTGATAAGGAACCGTGTGCGTCCCGCGCGATCTCCCCAGCAAGGCAAAATAGTGTGTCACCAACCCGGCGGCGAGCAACAAAGTCCCCAGCCTCCCGCTGAGCACTTTTCCGGTATTCAAGAAGATGAGATACACCGCGAAGCTCAGCGCGTAGGCAACCGCCGTCGATATGAAAAGGGCCGAATGCACTCTTCTACCTGTACCTGTGGGCGCCAGCCGCTCGATAACCAGCATGCAGCCGTTCCCTAGACCCAACTCCTTTGACGCTTCGAGTATAACGTACACGGTTGGTGACCCGCACCGCGTGACCGATGTCACCGTGCTTGGCTCGGCAAGACCTGTTAAGATGGGCTTCGTCGAACCATGGGAAGGCACATGGCTGTCCAAAGGTCAGTGAATCGAAAGGACTTATTTCTGCAGGCATGCCGCGGGGAAGCCGTTCCGCGCGTGCCGGTGTGGATCATGCGGCAGGCGGGCCGGTACCTGCCTGAATATCGCGACATCCGCGCCAAGCATCGATTCCTGGAGGTCTGCAAGACGCCAGAACTCGCCGTGGAAGTCTCGCTTCAGCCTTTTCGCCGGTTGGGCGTTGACGCTGTAATCGTCTTTTCCGATATCCTCATTCCCGCTGAAGCCATGGGCCTGCCGCTCGAACTTGGCGATGCCGGCCCGAATTTGCCGCACCCTGTGTGCGGCAAGTCCGACGTCGAAAAACTGAGAGTTTTCGACCCGGAAACGGAAACCGGTTTTGTGCCCGAAGCCATCCGGGGGATTGTGAAGTCGGTTGGACCCCAAGTCCCCGTTCTCGGGTTTGCGGGTGCACCGTGGACGCTGGCCTGTTACATGGTCGAAGGAAAAACGAAAGAAGGTTTCGCGGCCGTCAAACAGTTCCTGTACCAAGAGCCGCAGACTTTTCGCGCATTGCTCCACCGCATCGCGCAGGCCACGATTCCCTACCTCAAAGCTCAGATTGCCGCGGGTGCGACCGCCGTGCAGTTGTTCGACACCTGGTGCGGCGAATTGAATTTGCAGGATTACCAGGATTCGGCACTTCCAGCAACGCAAGAGGTGATCTCGGGGGTTTCCGGCTCGGCTCCTGTCATTTACTACACGAAAGCCTCGCAGCATCTGCTCCCCGCGACGGCCCGGTCCGGCGCAAATGTGCTGAGTGTGGATTGGCGCGTGGGTCTGGGAGAAATCCGCGGCGCGCTGGGCCCGAAAATCGCACTGCAGGGAAACGTCGATCCGGCAGTGTTGCTTGGGCCGGCGGAGAAGATTCGCGAAGTTACACTGGACACCATCCACTCCCTCGCGGGACGCGGGCACATTCTCAATCTTGGGCACGGCATATTGCCGAACACGCCGGTGGAAAACGCACAGCTTTTTGTGGAAACCGGCCAGCAAGCATTGCAGCAGGAACTGCGGCCCGCGGCACAATCGAGGTAGAGGCCAAAGTCAATGACCCTTGCCTATCCAACCCTCCAGCAAATGCGCGACGAGCTTCGCTTCGGCGAAGAATTCCTTGCGAAATACAATCGTCCCGGCCCGCGCTACACCAGCTATCCGACCGCGCCCGTTTGGAACGACTCTTTCGGCCCGACGGACCTCGAAAAAGTTTTCACTGAGGCAGAAAACGCGAAAACACCCGTTTCCCTGTACATGCATATCCCTTTCTGCGAGAGCCTCTGCCTGTTTTGCGCCTGCAATGTGGTGATCCAGAAGGACAAAAACGTCGCCCCGCCTTATCTCGACGTGCTGAAGCGCGAGACCGAACGCGTCAGCCGCAGCATTTCCAAAGAGCGCCCGGTAGTGCAGTTCCATTGGGGCGGCGGCACACCGACGTATCTTTCCCCGGAGCAGATCGAGGATCTTTTTGCATTTACAGGCGAACGCTTTCACTTCGCACCGGATAGTGAAATCGGCATCGAAGTCGATCCACGCGTCACATCGCGCGCACATCTTGAAACGCTCCGCAAGCTCGGCTTCAACCGCCTCAGCATGGGCATCCAGGATTTTCACCCCGACGTGCAGAAAGCGGTGCATCGCCTGCAGCCCTACGAAATGACGCGCGACTTGCTCTTCAGCGCGCGCCGTCTCGGTTTCGAGAGCATCAACGTGGATTTGATTTACGGCTTGCCTTACCAAACGCCGGAAAGCTTCGCCCACACCGTGGATCAAGTTATCGGGCTCAGTCCGGACCGTATCGCGCTCTTCAGCTACGCTCACGTCCCGTGGCTCAAGAAGCAGCAAGGCTCGTTCATCGCGCATCTCCCTGAAGGCATGACTAAGTTCGAGATTTTTCGCACGGGCCTGCTGAAATTCGTCGAGGCCGGCTACCTGTATATCGGAATGGACCATTTCGCCAAGCCAGGCGACGAACTTGCTGTCTCGCAGCAAAAGCGCACGCTGCATCGCAATTTTCAGGGGTACACGACAAAGGCGGGCGCGGATCTGTACGGCATGGGCATCACCGCTATCAGCGGAATTCAATCCGCTTATGCTCAGAACCATCGCGACATTCCATCCTGGCAAAAGGCCGTCGAACAACGCGGCCTCGCTACCATGCGTGGCTACCATCTTTCGAAAGAAGACCGCTTGCGCCGCGCGGTCATCAGCCGCCTGCTCTGCCACACCGTTGTAGTCAAAGACGACATTTCCCGCGAGTTTGGCGTGGACTTCGATGAATATTTTGCAGAAGAGCTGCGGCGTTTCGAACCGTTCCGAGAGGATGGGCTTGTCTTGGTCGAAAACGGAGAAATTCGCGCCACCTGGCTCGGCCGCATTTTCATCCGCAACCTGGCGATGGTTTTCGACCCGTACTTGGAAAAACAGCAGCTCGCAGCCAAGCCGCTCTTTTCTAAAACTCTGTAAACCAGCAAGGATGCGCACGGCATCGTGACCCGTCACGTTCCAGCTCTGGTAGTTGGCGGTGGCATCTCCGGCCTCGTTTGCGCGTACGCCCTGCAGAAGGCGGGCATCGAGGTTTTGCTTGTGGAGGCTTCCGGGCGGCCCGGTGGCGTCATCAACTCCCTCAGTCGCGATGGCTACTTGCTCGAGCTGGGGCCGCAAAGCTTCAGCGGCACGGCGCAATTGCGGAGCTTGTGCGCGGAACTTGGAATTTCAGACCAGCTTCTGGAAGCCCCGGCAAAAGCTCCGCGCTATGTTTTAGTCAACGGGAAGCTGCAGGCCGTGCCCATGAGCCCGCCGGCGCTGTTTACAAGTTCTCTCGTTGACCGCTCCACGAAATGGGCCCTTGTTCGCGATATCTTCGGGAAGAGCGTACCACCCGAAGACGACGAATCAGTCGCCGATTTCGTCCGTAGAAAGTTTTCTGACCAACTGCTCGATCGGCTGGTCGGGCCTTTCGTCTCAGGCGTGCATGCGGGCGACCCGGAAAAACTCAGCCTGCGCAGCGCGTTCCCGCAGCTTTACGAAGCCGAGAGGACTGCAGGCAGCATCGTTCGAGGCATGATGAGGCTCGCTAAAGCAAAAAAAGGCCCGCGCGAGCGCCCTGCTCTGCATACCTTCCGCGAAGGCAACGAAACTCTCGTGCGCGCACTGGCGAGCAAGCTGGGCTCGACGATTCTCACAGGAACACGAGCCGCAGCTCTCTCTCGAGAAAATGACGGGGCATTTCTGGTGTCTCTCGAGGGAGGCTTCAGCGATTCCCTATCAGCTCGGTCCGTCATCCTAGCTACGCCGGCGGATGTGTCAGAAAAATTGTTGGCGCAGCTCGATCCTTCCTTTCAATCACTTCTGGCTCTGGTCGAATACGCCGCGGTGGCCGTCGTTTCGCTCGGCTACGCGAGAAAACACCTGGGTCATTCGCTTGAGGGTTTCGGTTTCCTCGTTCCCCGCTCCGCCGGCCTCCGTATACTCGGCACGGTGTGGAATTCGTCCCTATTTCCCGGCCGCGCGCCAGAGGGCCACGCTCTTCTCACCTCTTTCGTAGGCGGAGCCACGGACCCCGCCGCCGCAAAGTTGAATCCCGAAGAGCTCTCGGCTCTTGTCCGCCGGGAAATTGCGCCTCTGCTCTCCACCGAGAGCGCGCCTTCGTTCTGTAACGTCACGATTTGGCCGCGCGCGCTTCCGCAATACAATCTTGGCCACGCCAACCGCTTGGCTTCCATCAACAAGAATCTGCTGCGGTTTCCAGGGATTTTCCTGACCGGCAATTACTTGCGCGGCCCGGCTATCGGCGCGTGCATAGAGCAAGCGTTTGCCGGCGCCGAGGAAGTGAAAGCGTACGCTGCTTAACTCCCAATGGAAGACAGCCGCGAACTGCCTACTTCTTGCCGTAGCGCAGCGCCAAACGCACCTCGCGGCGCTTGCCGGCATCCTCAAACCGTCGCTTCTCTTCATCCGTTTTCACGATGAGCGGTGGTACCGGCTTCGGCTTTCGCGTGTGTTCGTCAATGGCCACGAACGTCACGAATGCCGACGTCGTATGCTTCCTCTCCCCGGTCAACACGTTTTCTGAATAAACTTCAACTCCCACTTCCAGCGAGGTATGAAAAACACGGTTGACTTGTGATTTCAAAATAACAATTTCTCCCAAGCCCACAGGATTCCGAAAGTCGATATAGTCCACCGATGCCGTAACCACGTAACTTCCCGAATGCCGGTGCGCGGCCATCGCAGCCGCCATGTCCACAAGGTGCATTACGTGCCCACCCAGCAGTTTACCGAGCGGATTGGTCTGCGCCGGCAACACGATTTCGTTCATTTCCGACTGCGACGCGCTTACCGGCTTACCCTCATGGCCGTCAGCTTCGTTCCGCGTCTTCTTCGGCTTCATGCAAACGCCCTCCTCCCTCAAGGGTTTGGCTGTTTTTCAACGCCCCCGTATAATACGGGACGTTTCCTTAAGAGGACAGACGACGGAACGATGACAGACCCAACGGCCAGAGAAAAGAAATCCCGCCGCCAGATGCTGGAAGAGTTTGTCGCCAGAAAGCCCGATGACGCCTTCTCCCGCTACGGATTAGCGATCGAATGCATGAATAGCGGCGATTCCGCCGCTGCGGACCAGCACTTTCAGGTTCTCCTCAAGCAAAGCCCTGACTATGTTCCTGCCTATCTCTTGTACGGCCAGCTTCTGGCGCGTGAGGCGCGCACTGGCGAAGCTCGCCGCGTGCTCTCCAGCGGAATCGAAGCCGCCGCCAAGGCCGGCAACCAGCACGCCCGCTCGGAAATGGAAACTCTGTTGAAGGAACTCACACAAGCGTAAGAAATGCAGCCCAATGTTCCCTCAAAGAGAGCTATTTCGATCCCGAGGAAAAGCGTAAGCTTTTGATATTAGGATATTTACCTTATAGGCTTGATGGTGTGAAGAAAATCTGATAATAGACAACTCAGGTAGTTCAAGCGGCATCGTAAGAATCGTAATAAGGATGGAGTCTTGAGCCATAACTTGCCCTCTCTTCCGAGGGGCCAGAAATTTTTGGATGAGGAGGTGTCATGACCAACCTAGTTCCCCGCACTAGCTTCTTCCAGGATCTGTTCGATTTCCCCCGGGATTTTGACCAGATCTTTAACCGCATGTTGAGCGGCTGGCCTTTTGGCGAGGCGCCCATATCGGGGACCTCGACGGCCGTTACTCCAGCAATGGAGTTGACGATAAGCGGTGAGCGCAAAGAGAAGCGGAACGGTAAGGACTGGGACGTTCACTGCGAAGAGATCTCCTATGGAGCATTTGAGCGCACGCTCACTCTGCCCGAAGGCTGGACGGGCAATAAGCTGACCGCCCAATATACTAACGGCGTGCTCGAAGTCAAAGCGCCGGTGGCGGTCACCGCCTTGCCCCGCCGCATTGAAGTCAAGGCGGCGCCTATGTCCAAGCAGATCGCCGCCTAAGGGCTTGCTCCTCGCGAAGAACCGCTTCTGGAGGCTCTTTGCCTCCGGAAGCGGTGCCCCGTCGCAACCGGCAGCACAAAAAATCCCCGCTTCTTCCGTCCAGTTTCTGCCGGGTGCCGGGCTTCGCCTTGCCGAAATAGAAATTCTGGGCGGTAAGCGGGCTGGAGGTGAAGTGACCATGAAGATTGACATGCGCAGGTTCCTGAATATGACAAAGGGGCACCGCTGGGATTTGGGGCTCTTGATTTTCGTCACTCTGATATGCGGGCTCCTGGTCGGTACGGTTCTGCCGGGACGCGGAGCCATCTCAAGAGTCATAGGAGTTAATGACACGGCGACACCTTTGGCCGTGCCGAACCCAGTTCATCTCTCGAGCGAATTTGCTTCGATTGTGGAGAGCGTGGAGCCCGCGGTGGTCAACATTTCCACCACGCAGGTACATCGCGCTCCGAAGCGCCCCCGATTTCCCCGCGGTTTCGACGAAGGCCCCTTCGGGGATTTCTGGAACCATTTCTTCGGTTTCCCCGATATGGGACCCATGGCCGAGCACAGCCTGGGCTCGGGAGTGATTGTCGACAAGAAGGGCTACATCCTAACCAACGACCACGTCGTGAACGGAGCTGCCAAGATCCAGGTGCAACTCAATGGACAGTCGACGAGGTACACAGCGAAGCTGGTAGGTACGGATGAGGAAACGGATCTGGCAGTACTGAAAATGAACGCCGACCGCGACCTTCCCGTAGCCAAACTCGGCAACTCGAGCGGCGTTCGGGTAGGCGATTGGGTCCTGGCGATTGGTAGCCCATTTGGACTGCGGGCTACGGTGACAGCGGGCATCATCAGCGCCAAAGATCGCGCTGGCGTCGGCAGACAATTCCAGCGCTTCCTTCAGACCGACGCGGCGATTAATCCGGGCAACTCAGGCGGGCCGCTGGTGGACATGGCCGGTCAGGTGATCGGCATCAATACAGCGATCGAAACGCAAAGCGGCGGCTATCAAGGCGTCGGATTTGCGTTGCCCTCGAATACGGCGATCAAGGTCTACAACGACCTCATCGCGCACGGCAAAGTCACGCGCGGCTCGATTGGCGTGAGTTTCCAAGAAGAGCAGGGTACAAATCCGATGGTGCTGAACGATCTTGGCGCACCGTATGGAATCGTGATTCAAAGCGTGGAGCCGGGCAGCCCAGCTTCGCGTGCCGGATTGAGGGGCGGTGACGTGATCACCGCAGTGAACGGCAACCCCGTGAAGACTGGCGACGATCTGGTTGACGCCATCACGCGCACGCCGCTGGGCAGCAAGGTGGAAATCAGCTACATCCGCGACCGCAAGGAGAGGAAAGCCAGTGTTACGGTGGAGTCGCGCGATCAGGTGTTCTCGGGCAATTCCAGCACGTCTGGCAATTCTCCTTCCGAAGAGAGTTCGCCAGTGAGGTTCGGCCTCCATGTGGAAACGCTTAGCTCAGAGCGCGCACGCGAGCTGGGAATGGAGGGGCAACGCGGCGCATTGGTCGGAGAAGTGGACCCAGGCAGCTTCGCCGAGGACATTGGCTTCCAGCAAGGCGACGTGATCGTGGAGGTCAATCGAACTGGCGTGCCGTCCTACGGCGAATTGCGCGAGCAACTGGCCCGTCTCCATGGGGGCGACGAAGTCGTCTTCAAGGTACTGCGCCAGGATCAAGACCGGGGATTGCTGACTTTGTTCCTGGCTGGCAATGTTCCATCCTGATGCGCGCTGGCGCGGAGACGTACTAAGAGACTTTCGTTAGCGCAAGCGGGGCGTACCGTACCGATGGTTCAGGCGCCCCGCTATACGAACGATAACCAAATCGAAAGCGCCCTGGAGACATATCCCTCCTTGCTCCATGCCGAGCAAAGCAAGCAAAACGCGGCCAAACCAGCGTCGTGACCACGGGGCCGGCAGCGGATTAGGAGAATGCACGTGTCACCAGTGAGCCGGAGCGGCTGGCCGCGCAGCCCCTGGGAGTCAGTTCAGTCTTCCAGCGTTGGCAGGGTTTTTAAGACTTGCGTGGCTCTGGGACGATTTCGCACCGGCTCGTCCTTACGGATTTTTCCGTCGCGAAAGACCAAAACGCGCTTGGCGAATTCCGCGATGTCGTGCTCGTGCGTCACCATGACAATCGTCAAGCCCTTGTCGTTCAGGTCTTGGAAAACTTCCATGATTTCGACCGAAGTCCGGCTATCGAGGTTTCCGGTGGGCTCATCCGCCAACAAAATCGACGGCCGGTTCACCAGCGCCCGCGCCACTGCCACCCGTTGCTGCTGGCCTCCCGACATTTGAGACGGAAAGTGTTCCGCGCGATCTGCCAGGCCAACCATCGCGAGCGCTTCCGCGGCCCGGTGATGGCGCTCTTCCTTGCTGATCTTGGAATACAGTGTCGGCAATTCCGTGTTTTCCAGAGCCGTCGTGCGCGCTAGCAGATTAAATCCCTGAAAAACAAATCCGATTTTCTGGTTGCGAATGAGCGCCAACGCCCTTTTGTCATGCTGCGAAACGTCGGCACCCTCCAGCAGATAACGCCCAGAACTAGGCCGGTCCAGGCATCCGAGAATATTCATGAACGTGGATTTTCCGCTTCCGCTCGCGCCCATCACCGCTACAAACTCGCCGCGGTGCACATCCACGCTCACTCCCCGCAGCGCATGCACGCGCGTCTCACCTAGTTCGTAATACTTGTGGATGTCCTCCGCGCGAATTACCTTGCTCTCCACAGACGCCACCCTAGCCGGCGCTGCCTCCGTTTGGTTCGCGACGCGGTTCGTTACCTGCATGGAGTTTTTATCCAAGGATCACTACCGCCGGATTGCTGGCGCTCCCGGCGCTGACGACTTGGCAACGACGGAGCGAATGATCAATTCATCCCCCTCTTTCAATTCGCCTTTCGCCACCGCCGTCACTTCCGTATAAGAGTGGTCCGTGATCCCCAGCGACACTTTCACTGGTTCCATGCTGTTATCTGAGTGAAGTTTCCAGACCACCGCGGTATCTGAGCGTGGCCCGCGCGGCTGAGTCTGGCTACCGCCGGCAGTCTGCGGAGCTTCCGCTGCCGCTGCTGTATCGCTGGCCGTTTTTCTCTCGCCACCCTCAATTCCGTATCGCTTGCAGATCGCCAGAATTTCCTCCGGCGCCAGCGGTGGCTTGTAACGTAGGGCCGTGTTGGGTAGCTTTAGCGCGTTTTGCACCGTGGCCACAGGAATGGTTACGTAGGCAGTCATTCCCGGGAACAATTTCAAGTCCGGGTTCGCAAACTCGATGATCGTGTCGTACGTCACCACGTTTTGCACGGTCGTGGCATTCATGCGCACTTGGCTCACCTTGCCGCGAAACGTTTCCTTGGGGAACGCATCCACTTTGAAGGTGACTTCCTTCCCTACCTTGATGTTGCCCACGTCCGATTCATCGGTTTTGGCGTAGACCAGCATCTTTGTTAAATCCTGCGCGATGGTAAAAATGGTCGGCGCTTGCAGCGAAGCCGCGACGGTTTGCCCGACGTCCACATTGCGCGCCACCACGGTTCCATCAATCGGTGAGCGAATCATCGTGTAATTGAGATTCGTTTGCGCCACCGTCAGCGCCGCGTCCTTCAGGCTGACCTGCGCTTGCGCTTGCGTCACGTTCGCCTGCGCACCCTCCACAGCGGCTTTCGCAGAATCGAAGTTGGCCTTCGCCAAATCGAGTTGCTGCTGGCTCATGATCCCACTCTTAGCCAGCCCCACCGTGCGGTCATAGTCCGCCTTGGCTTGCACGAAGGCGGCTCTCGCCTTTTCGACATTAGTTTGCGCGGCAATCAGGTTGGCTTTGGCATTTTCCAGATCCGCCGTCGCCTGCTGCACGGCCCCTTTGAACAGCGCAGGATCGATGAGCGCGACCAAGTCGCCCTTGTGCACGCGCGAATTGAAATCCACGAAAAGTTTGGAGATCGTTCCCGAGACTTGCGAGCCTACCTGCACGGTGATGACCGCGTTAATGGTTCCTGTGGCTTCCACGACGTCGTGGATGTCGCCGCGTTCGACTTTGGCGGTGAAGTGCTGTGCTTTGGCGGTGCGGTTCAGACTTAACGCCAAAACCAGCACCATCGCAATCAAAATGCCGCCGAGCAGGAGCCCCTTTGTTCTTGGTTTCATTTCTATCCTAGACCCTAGACGCACAAAATTGACGCCCTTATTCGTATCGCAGCGCCTCGATGGGATCGAGCAAAGAGGCTTTTCGCGCCGGGTAATATCCGAAAAAGACGCCAACCGCAACGGAAAACAGTGCCGCGACGACAACCGCTTCGAGCGACATGATCATTGGCCATTGCAGCGTTTTGCCCACCAGGTAAGAACCCAAAACTCCCAGGAGCACACCGGCGCCGCCGCCGACAAGGCTCAGCATCACCGATTCGCCAAGAAATTGCAGTTGGATGGCTTCTTCCGTCGCGCCGACGGCAACGCGCACTCCAATTTCTCTCGTGCGTTCTGTTACCGAAACCAGCATCACGTTCATGATGCCGATTCCACCAACGATCAACGAAATCGAAGCGATGGCAATCAACAGCACCGTCAGGGTCTTGCTCGCTTCCAGCTGCGCCTGGATGATGTCTTCGGGATTGCGGATATTGAAGTCGTCTTCTTCTTCCGGGCGCAGGTGGTGGCGGTCGCGCAGAATCGCGGCTGCTTCCTGGCCCGCAGGTTTGACCGCCTCCTGCGAGACGGCGGAACACAGAATGTCGTCCAGCCAGGTTATTCCGCTGATTTTTTTCATGGCCGTGGTATAGGGCACGATGATGATGTCGTCCTGGTCCTGCCCGGACATAGACAGCCCTTTGGGGAGAATCGTCCCTACAATCTTGCACGGCAGGTCTTTGACGCGCATCACCTTCCCAATGGGCTCCTCGACGCCAAAGAGCTGGTCACGCACGGTTCGGCCGATGACGCAAACGTCAGCCGCGCGGTCGACATCGTCCTGTGAAAACGCCGCACCTTGGTCAATGTACCAGCGCGCAATGTCGAAATATTCCGGGGAAACACCGCGGTAGCGCGTGTACCAATTCTGATTCGCATAGATGATCTGAATGTTGCCATCAACGTTCGGCGACACGCTTTTAATCAACGAAACTTGATTCTTGATGGCAACCGCGTCGGCGAAAACCAAGGACTTGGTGCCGTGCGTGCCTGTTCGAACGCCATTGACTGCCCGGCCGCCCGCTTCAATCCACACGAAATTGTCGCCCAGATTATTGAGCTGCTGCTCCACGCGCGCCTGCCCGGCTTTGCCGATGGCCACCACGCAAATCACCGCGGCGATCCCGATGGTGATGCCCAGCACCGTCAGCACGCTGCGCATCTTATTGCGCAGCAGCGCAACAACGGCCGATCGCAATAGCGCGCTATAATTCACTCCTCCCCCCGCTTCTCGAAAACCCATTTTGGCTGTCCCAAGATAAATGGAGCATAAATCAGAGGCGCGTTGAAACCGCCTTAGCACCATTTTTCCATCAGCAAGGAGGCATTTCTAGTATTGGCCCTAAATTCCAGCGATTCTGGAACTGACCGGCTTGCATCGGTCTGGTATCATTTGGTATGGCAATCATGCGCCCCGAACGCATTCCGCTTTTTCCGTTGAACGTCGTTCTTCTCCCCGGCGCTCCCCTGCCCCTGCACATTTTTGAGCCGCGCTACAAAGAAATGGTGAAGAACTGTCTCGAGGAAAAATCGGAATTCGGCATGCTCCTCTCCCTGCCAAAGGGACTGGCGCGCGTGGGCTGTACGGCGGAAATCCTGGAAGTCGCGAAGCGCTATCCAGATGAACGTGTGGACATTGTCACCATCGGCCGTGCCCCTTTTCGCGTCGTGGAACTGATTCAGGAAAATCCTCTGCTGGAAGGTCAGGTGGATTACCTGGAAGACCGCGGCGCTCCAGGGCGCCCTGAGGTGCAGCGTCAACTCGTGGAACTCTACGAGGCGTGCCACACCCTGCTTTTCGAGGATTATCCCAAGAATCTCGAAGGCGCACTCGCGGAGGAGCTGTCCTACGTCGTCGCAAGCACACTGCCGATGGACCTTCTGTGGAAACAGCAAATCCTGGAATTGCGCTCCGAAGAAGACCGGCAGGAGCGGCTGGTCGGATATCTTCGGGAGTGGGCGCCGCATCTACAGAATAGTAAAGCAATGCGCATGCGCGCTGGAGGCAATGGTCACGGCTTAAATTAAACTTTGTGCGGCCCGGGCTGGTGTGGTTCCAACTCTTTGGCGTAACGGTTGCGGTGACCATACGTTTTGAAAGACAAGCTGGAGCGGCGCCACCTGGATCGCGGAACGGACCCTATGACGGCTAACACGACATCGCACTCTTCGGGGCAAACTTCCGGGCAGCCCAGACCCCGCACGCTGGGCGAACTCAAGCGCATCCCTGACTTCGACCCTCGCGGCGCCTCGCGCTCCGTAAAGGACGAAATCCGCCGCAATCTGCTGCGCAGCCTGGAGAAAGGAGAAACGCTTTTTCCCGGCGTTCACGGCTATGAAGACACGGTGATTCCGCAAATCGTGAACGCGCTGCTTTCACGCCATAATTTCATCCTTCTCGGTCTGCGCGGACAGGCGAAGAGCCGCATCTTGCGCGGTTTAATCAATCTTCTTGATCCGGAAATGCCGGTCGTTGCAGGCTGCGAGATCAATGACTACCCTTTCAGGCCCATTTGCCGCGCCTGCCGCGAGAAAATCGCCGCGGAGGGCGACAACACACCGCTGGCTTGGATGCCGCGCGAGCATCGTTACGTTGAGAAACTTGCGACACCGGACGTCACCATGGCGGACATCCTCGGCGACGTCGATCCCATTCGTGCCGCGAAGGGTGGCCGCGATCTCTCTGACGAACTCACCATTCACTACGGGCTTTTGCCGCACGCGAACCGCGGCATCTTCGCCATCAACGAATTGCCGGACCTCGCGGGGAAAATTCAGGTCGGACTTTTCAATATCATGCAGGAAGGCGACATTCAGATTAAAGGCTACCCCTTGCGCTTGCCTTTGGATGTGCTTCTCGTGTTCACCGCAAACCCGGAAGATTACACGGCGCGCGGAAAAATCATCACGCCGCTGAAGGACCGCATTGGGGCGGAAATTCGCACCCACTATCCGTCGACGTTGGAAGAAGGCATGCGCATCACAGCGCAGGAAGCTTGGGTCGGGCGCGAATCCAATCGCAAAGTGGAAGTGCCCGCCTACCTGCGCGAGGTCGTGGAAGAAATCGCTTTTCAGGCGCGCGAAGACAAGCGCGTAGACCGCCGCTCCGGCGTGAGCCAGCGGGTCCCGATTACCACGCTAGAGAGTGTGGTAAGCAGCGCGGAGCAGCGTGCCGCGCGCACCGCCGAAAAATCCACGGTCGCGCGGGCCGCGGACATCTACGCCGCGCTCCCCGCAATCACCGGAAAAATGGAACTGGAGTACGAAGGCGAGCTAAAGGGCGCGGACACCATTGCGCGTGAACTGATTCGCACGGCATTCGGCCGTGTGTTCAGCAAGCATTTCGCAGAGGTCAACTTCCAGCCGGTCATTCAATGGTTCGAGTTGGGCGGAGAGTTGAAGCTGCCGGAATTAGGGACGGCTCTCGAGCGCTGTCAGCAACTTTCGAAGATTCAGGGGCTCATGGATCACATTGGCAAGCTTGGAGTGAACGATCGCAAGGACGCTGCCTCTGCTTCCGCAGCCGCCGAAATGATGTTGGAAGGCTTGTGGGCGCATCGCCGCATCGGGCGCAGCGAAGAACGCGGATTCCATGCGGAGAAGCCCAAGCCGTCGGAACACCGCGAGCGCGAGTTCCCGGCCGGACGCCCACCGCGGCGGCAGTACAACTGACCACCGGACGAAGGGTTGTGTTGCAAAGAACAGCGCTACGGGGCTCTCTTTTATGTCATAAGGAACTCGGGCAGCACACACAATGAAATTCATTAAATACGGCAAATACACGGGAGAGCCGGCCGACGCCATCGACCTGGAAGAATTGGTAAAGCGTATGGGGAATTTCTTTCTGCAGAGCGGCTTCGAATCGCAATTCTACGTCTCCCAGATGGACCCTGAGCGTTCGATGGAAGCGCTGCGCGAAGCGATTTTGCGCGCGCTCCAAGAGGGCGACCTCCTTCCCGATGGCGCGATGAGCGACGAGCTGCGCGAAATGCTCAATGATTCGAACGCCATGAACAATGAAGCGGTCAAGGATCTGCTCGACAAGCTCACCGAGCGCCTTGCCAATGAGGGCTTCATCAATCCGCAGCAGCCACCGCAGGTAACGCCGCCGCCGCAAACTTCAGCACGGGGACAACTCGGCCAGCCGCAAGACCGAGTGCAAGCACGCTTCGAAATTACGGACAAGACGATCGACTTTCTCGGTTTCAAAACGCTGCAGGATTTGCTCGGTTCGCTCGGGCGGAGCAGCTTTGGCCGCCACGACACACGCGATATGGCCACGGGCGTCGAATCGGGCGGCGTTTCGCGACCCTACGAATTTGGCGACACATTGAACCTGGACATCAGCGAGACGCTTTTTAACGCCGTGCGGCGCGAAGGCGCGAAGGTCCCTATTGAAATGACCTACTCGGACCTGATGGTCCATCAATGCGAATACCAAAGTTCCTGCGCCACGGTGGTCATGCTCGATTGCAGCCACAGCATGATTCTCTACGGCGAGGACCGCTTCACCCCCGCAAAGCGCGTGGCCATGGCGCTTTCGCATCTGATTCGCACGCAGTATCCCGGAGACACGCTGAGCCTGGTTTTGTTTCACGATTCCGCCGAGGAAGTGCCGCTCGCCGAACTCGCCCGCGTTCAGGTCGGCCCCTATTACACCAATACTCGCGAAGGACTGCGCATGGCGCAGCGTATTTTGCTACGCCAGAAAAAAGACATGCGGCAGATCGTGATGATTACCGACGGAAAGCCGTCGGCGCTCACGCTCGAGGACGGGCGCATTTACAAAAATGCGTTTGGCCTGGACCCCTTCGTCGTGGGGCAAACGCTCGAAGAAGTAAACAAATGCAAGCGCGCGGGAATCATGATCAACACGTTCATGCTGGCGAGCGACTATTCGCTGGTGAATTTCGTGCAAAAAATTACGCAGATGTGCCGCGGCAAAGCCTACTTCACCACGCCTTACACACTGGGGCAGTACTTGCTCATGGATTACATGTCCCGCAAGACCAAGCAAATCCACTAGCACAAACAAGAACTTAGTTCTTATCGGAGCTCCTCAGAAATGGAGAACGACGCCTGTAGAAAGGCGGAAGTTGGTCTGCGTCTTCCAGAAAAAAACGGTATTCAAATGGGCCTGTACTCCTGTGAGCCATTCCATCCGTTAAGGTTTGCGGAAGAAAAGGACGTAGCCAACGGCGGACCAGCCTCGGATGTCGAATCCAGGCGGACATAGGAATACCCGCCAAGAACATCAACTTTGACGAACTCCTGAGCACCAACCCTGGCTGCGAGTTGTAACCAAGCCGGTGGACTTTGAGGCTTCGCGAAAATATCCATTCCTACTGAATCCGCACGGTGGCCCGACCGGGGCATCCTTGCTGACGTTCAACCCGACAGAGCAGATTCTGGCGGCCAACGGCTATTTGGTGCTCGAACCGAATTTCCGTGGTTCGACGGGACGCGGAGAAAAATTCGCCGGCGCAAACCAGAACGATTGGGGCGACGGCGATTACAAAGATGACCTGAGCGGCGTGCAAGCGATGGTGGACAAAGGCTGGGCGGATGCCGAGCGGCTCGGAGCGTTTGGCTGGTCGTACGGCGGCTACATGACCATGTGGATGGACACGCAAACGGCTCGCTTCAAGGCCATCTCACCGGGGGCGGGATTGCCGGACCTCTATTCCATGTATTCGCAGACCGATATTCACCGCTACATGACCATGTTTTTCAACAACAAGGCGCCGTGGGACAATTTCCAGGAGTATTGGGACCACTCGCCGACGAAATATGTGGCGAATGTGAAGACGCCGACGATGATCCTGCACGGGCAATCGGATACGCGCGTGCCGATTCCGCAGGCGGAAGAATCTTATCGCGCGCTGTATGAACGGCACGTGCCCGTAGAATACGTGACCTACACGAGGGAGAACCACGGTTTCGTCGAACCGAGGCATATTCAGGATCGCTGGCAACGTTACCTGGTGTTCTTTGGGAAATATCTGAACAATCCACCGAAGACCGAGCCAAAAGAGGTTGTGGAGCAATTGAGCAAGGATTTGCCTTAGCGTCGGCCTTAGCTTTTCGCCGCATCCCTTCTTCGTCGGTAGTTATCCTGCGTCTCAGGCAATAGCATTAATGCGGCTGTGCAGGACTCGCGGCAGCGGACGTTGGTCCGGACACGCTCTTCGCCGGCTGAAAAGAAGCGCGCTTCAGGTACATGTCACCGTCAATGTACGCGGTGATTTCTGTCCCCTGCGAAAAGACAACTTCCTTGCCGTGGGCAAGGGGCATGATCGTCCCCGCCGTGGAATTGTTTCCCGTGGCCTCCTGATAAGAACGCGCTGCGGCTCTTTCATTGTCGGCGAGACGAACGTATTTGACCTTAAGCCCCAGTTTCCCGCCCTTGCCCATGCGTCTCTTGGGCTCGGCTTCCGTCACTTCGGCGCCCGCGGGCGCGCCGCTGCGAATCAAGCACAGGCCATCGACCAGAACGTCTTCCACAACCACGAGGTCCACAGTGTCGCCGACATGGGCGGTCTCCGAAGAAACGGTCTTGCTGAGTTTCAGGCGGATGGGTGTGTTAATCGGCAGCGTGAGATCGAAACCGGCAGGAGCCGAGTTTGTTGGCGCAGGTGAGGCGGCCGGTTTGTCATAGGCCGTGCGAGGCCGCGTGGTTTGCGGCGTCGTGAGAAGCGGCGCCGTTGGACCGGGCTTGTCTTTCAGCAGGACCAAGGTCCCTTCCCCGACATATCCGGTTTCGCCGCTGGCCGTTCGCACCGCGAAAAAGCCTTGATAACGCCCGGTAACCTCGACTTGTTCGCCGCACTGCAGAGTCCGCATCACATCCATCGTGGTCATAGAGGTGTAGAGGTACGTGTAGCTGTCCTGGCGCGCGCACGCAATCTGACCGCGATGCTGGGCGCTTGCCAAAGCTGGAAAGAAAAGAACGAAGGCTGCTAGAAAAGACTTGGCGTTCCTTCTCATGAAGCACCTCACCGGCCCACACCCAGAAACGTTGACGTTACCCTTCTATTCCAGCGCACCCTCGTGTCCGTGAAAAGCACCAGGACGCGTCTCTTTGCACAAAAAGGTACGACCGCGCGGAAAGATTGCGCCTGCCAATCCGCGCATCAGGTTCCCTGTTCCAAAGCGAAACCACTAACCCGTGATGGCACAACCTTCCCAAGCCTCCTCTTTCTCGCCTCTTCTGCAAAAGCACATCCTCTGACATTTCAATGCATTGCGAACAAAGCAACAGGACATGGCGTAGCGCGTGCAAGAACCAACAAGAAGGCTATAATTAGGTCGCGAAGTCTGTCTGTTTCAATCGGGAACAATGCTGTAGCCATTGAGTTTTGAAAGAACAACGACCGAAACAGGTAACCCTTGCAACTGCTCAACACAAAACCTGCGGGACAGCCTCGGGACGCGCAAGCAAAGAGGCTCCACGCTAGTTTCCACCGTATTGAGCGACGGGAATGGTGGCTCTGGGCCGCCGCCTTCTTGATTACCTTGCTTCTGACGGGCGCGCTGGCCTCCTTCTTGCTACCTGGCGCTTACCTTCACCAGGACTTCTACGCGCAGCACATGGTGTCGCAGGCCATGCGCGGCTTGGTGGGCCTCGTATTTCTCTTCGACCTCTACACCATCTATCAACATCTTTTGATTCATCGCATCCGCATGGAGCTGGTAAAGCGGGAAGAGCTGTTTCACCTGATCAGCGAGAACGCCGCGGACATGATTGCAGTCGTGGACACGCAAGGGAAACGGCTCTTTAACAGCCTCTCTTATCAAAGAGTCCTAGGATATTCGCCCGAGGAGTTGCAAGCCTCCTCGGCCTTCGAGCAGATTCATCCCGAGGATCGCGAACGAATCAAGCGAGCGGCTGAAGAGGCCCGCCGCACGGGAATCGGCAAGACCCTGGAATACCGCCTTCAACATAAAAATGGTTCCTGGCTGGTGCTGGAATCTACCTCCAGCGTGATTCTCGATGCCAAGGGGGAACCGGAAAAGCTGGTGATCGTGAATCGCGACGTCACCGAGCGCAAGAGAGCGGAGGAGGCCCTGCGGCGTTCCGAGGCGGATTTTCGTTCCTTGGTCGAGGATGCGCCCTACGGAATCTACCGCGCCGGCGTCACGGGCCGGTTGCTGCAAGTCAATCCCGCGCTCCGCAAAATGCTGGGCTACGAGCAGGAGCAGGATCTCTTAAGAAAAGATCTGGCCACCGATGTTTTTCTTCACAGCGGCGAATATCAACGTCTCGTGGAACACCTCACAAACACGGAAGAGGTCAAAGACGTTGAAATGGAGTGGAAGATGCAAGACGAAACGCCGATTACTGTGCGTTGCTCTGGCCGGCGCATCGATGATGAACGCGGCTTTCCCGCGTGCTTCGAAGTGTTCGCCGAGGACGTAACCGAAAGGCGCGTCCTGGAAAAGCAACTGCGCATGGCGCAAAAAATGGAAGCCATCGGGCGGCTCTCTGGCGGAATCGCTCACGATTTCAACAATCTTCTTGGCGTCATCATCGGGTACAGCCGCGTGTTGAAAAAATCCTTGGGCCCGGAAAACGAACTCTCCGAGCATGCCGCAGAAATCGAGAAGGCCGGCCAACGCGCGGCGGCGATGACGAAGCAGCTCCTGGCTTTCAGCCGCCAGCAAGTCATGACTCCCGAGATTCTCAGCCTCAACACGCTCGTGACGGACATGGAGAAAATGCTTCCCCGGCTGCTGGGTGAAGACATTGAAGTCTCCCCGTCGTTGGATCCCAACCTTGGCAGCGTGAAGGCAGACCAAAGCCAAATCGAGCAGGTCATCATGAACCTAGCGGTCAATGCGCGCGATGCCATGCCTAACGGCGGCAAATTGAAGATCCACACCGCCAACGCACAGCTGGACCAGGCTTATACGCGTACTCATCCAGGCTCCCGCATTGGAGATTACGTCTGCCTTTCGGTTATTGACACGGGCACAGGAATGCCCCCGGGAGTCCTGACGCACATTTTCGAGCCTTTCTTTACCACGAAAGAGCGTGGCAAGGGCACGGGCCTGGGCCTGGCAACCGTTTACGGCATCGTGAAACAGAGTAACGGGTACATCTGGGTGGACAGCGCCCCCGGCAAGGGCGCCTCCTTTCAAATTTATCTTCCCCTTCATGTCGGCACGATATCGGTCGAGCAAAAGCATTCTCTCGCAGAAAAACTGCAAGGTTCCGAAAAAATTCTTCTCGTGGAGGATTCCGAACCGTTGAAAAAGCTGGCGCAGAAATTTCTGGAGGCAGCGGGATTCCGCGTGTTATCAGCGGGCAGCGGCGAAGAAGCCCTGGAAGTTGCGGCCAACCATGGCGGAACATTTCATCTGCTCCTGACCGACGTCGTTATGCCGGGAATAAACGGGCGCGCCCTAGCCGAGCAATTGTTGCCGCGGCAGCCGGGAATGCGCGTCCTTTACATGTCCGGATATACCGACAGCTTCATCGCAGGACACGGCGTCCTCGAGCCAGGCACGCAGCTGCTCCATAAGCCCTTCACCGATGAAGTGCTCGTCCGCAAAGTCCGTGAAGTGCTCGACGCCGGCAAAAAATCGGGCGACGGGGCCGCTCGCCCCGCGGAGTCTGAACTCACCGGAAGCGGCCTGCGGTCCGACTAAAAAAGGAGAAGACGGGAATATGGAAAAGCTGTTGATTGTCGACGACGATGCCGCGCTGCGGCGGCTGATGCGCCTGGAACTGAGCGACACGTACGAAGTCATCGATTCCGGCGAACCGGAACAAGGTTTGGCTCTTGCCCTGGAATCCAAACCCAAAGCCATCCTGCTCGACTTGCGCATGCCGAAATATTCCGGTTACGAACTGCTGCAAACCTTCACTTCCTTCAGCCACACACAAAAAATTCCCGTCATCATCGTGAGCGGCGAGGCCGGCGGCCAGACCAAAGAACATTGCAAACAGCTTGGTGCCGCCGGGTATTTCGAGAAGCCCATTGACTTTGACGCGCTGCGGGTCTGTCTTCGCCAGATTGCCAAAGACCGCGTCGATACTCCCCGCCGCGAGGTGCGCGTGCGCTTGCGCGTAGCCTTGAAGCTGATGGGCCTCAACGATCGTGGCGAACATTCGGAAGAGCCGGCCACCACTGAAAATGTGAGCTTGAGCGGATTCCTTTGCGTCTGCGCCGCTCCTTTCGCTGTGAATTCGGTTCTGTCCGTCTATCTCACCAGCCCTGACGAGAAGTACGCGGGTAAAGTCAGAGTTGTCCATACGGATTCCCAGGGAGGCAAACTCCACCGCTACGGATGCGTATTCACCGAGAAGGCCGGTCCCTGGGTGTTGCAGTAGCGGCCCGAACGGAATTCTTCGATGCAAGAAGCGAATAAAGTTCATCAGCCGCGAAAAGAAATTCAGCCTGACAAGAATTCCTCCAACGGCTCCCCTGCCACGCGGGTCCTTGCCGTCGACGACGAGCCCGCTGCCGCTAAACTCCTCTCCCTCATCCTGGCGCCCCCAGCCTTCCGCTGCACCACGGCTTGTACCGCGGAAGAAGCCCTCGTGGCCTTGCAGCGCGAGCCCTTCGACGCGGTCATTTCCGACCTGCAGATGCCGGGGCTCAGCGGCATGGAACTTCTGATGGAAGTCCGCCACAAACACCCTTACATGGCGTTTTTGGTGACCACCGGTGTAGACGACGTGGATATTGGTGTCAAAGCCATGCGTTCTGGCGCCGACGATTACCTCGTCAAGCCTCTTCGCGAAAGCGCCGTCGTGGCCAGCCTCGAAAACGCCCTCCATAAACGGCACCTTGAGCAGGAACTCGAGCATTACCGCAAGCATCTCGAAGAAATGGTGGCCGCGCGCACCGACCAACTGCAGGCCGCCCTGAAGCAGATCGAACAGAGCTACGAAGATACGCTGGAAGCCCTTGGCGCGGCCATCGACCTTCGTGACAACGAGACCGGCGGACACTCCCAGCGCGTCTGCCGCTATTCGCTCGAAATTGCCCGTGCCATGGGCTGGCAAGGCAAGGATCTGGGACGTCTGGCGCGAGGCGCCTACCTGCACGACATTGGAAAGCTTGGCGTGCCGGACGGCATCCTTCTCAAACCAGGCCCCCTCACCGCCGAAGAACGCAAACTCATGCAGCGCCACTCTCAGATCGGGTTCGAGTTGATCAAGGACATTCCCTTTCTCGCCGACGCGGCCGAAGTCGTCCTTATGCATCACGAGCGCTTCGACGGCAGCGGCTATCCGCAGGGTCTTAAAAGAGAACAAATCCCTTTAAGCGCAAGGATTTTCGCCATTGCCGACACGCTTGACGCAGTCACCTCCGACCGGGCCTATCAGCGCGCCTCGTCTTTCGAATCCGCGCGGGAGATCATTCGCCGCCTTTCCGGCACTGCCTTTGACCCACAAGTCGTAGCAGTGTTCCTAAACATTCGTGAAGATGTATGGCCGACCATCGCGAAACATCAGCGCCAGATTGCGGGACTCTCGCCCGAGATGCGTAGAAATCCGGCCATGGTTCTTCCCGGGCTTGGTCTGATTCGCTGAATCCGCACGCAATTTTCCGGAGCGCCTTTGACATCATCGCTTTTCGGAGTATGTTGGAAGAAGTAAGCGCATCCAGCCCAAGTGGAGGAATTGATGATTCGTTCGTTTCTTGTGGGTTCCCTTTTTCTCGGCCTGCTTTTTGCCGGCTGCCAGGGGCAGAAATCCGCGGACCAGCAACCAGGTGGCCCGGATGCAACTGCGAGCTCGTCGCCTTCCGCCGCGGAATCCGCCAAGAACGCTGTAAAAAGAGCTCTTGAACCGAAACCTCTCGTCGTTCCCGCGGACACCGTAATCGCGGTCGTACTCGACCAGACCATTAGCTCCAAGACCGCTCATTCCGGCGACAAGTTTTCTGCCACCATCGAATCGCCTGTAGACATCCTAGGCAAAGTGGCCATCCCCAGGGGTGCGCGCGCCGAAGGCGTTGTAAGCGAGGCCAAGGCTGCAGGCCGCTTCAAAGGCGGCGCCGCTCTTGCCCTGGAACTCACCAGCATCACGGTCGCTGGCCGCGATTATGAGGTCCGGACGTCCAGCGCCGCCATGTCCAGCAAGGGCAAAGGCAAGCGCACGGCGGCGATGGTGGGGGGCGGTGCGGCTGGAGGTGCGGCAATTGGTGGAATTGCCGGAGGTGGCAAGGGCGCGGCCATTGGCGCTCTCATCGGAGCTGCCGCAGGCACGAGCGGTGCCGGATTAACCGGCAACCGCGACATCACTCTGAGCGCGGAAACGCCGCTCGACTTCAAGCTCCTCGAGCCCGTAAAGATTCGCGAAAAGTAACTTCGGCAAACAGCACTTTGCTTCTGACGCTCCGCGGTTAAGTCCTCTTTCCGCGGAGCACTTTTTTTCACCTCGTCGGAACTCTCTTTCGTCCTCCCTCTAACCTTAGCCCTCATTTGTCATTTCGACCGGAGGGACTGCATCGTTATGCCGTCCGGCAGCGGAGAAATCCCTCTGCGAATTTCGATTTTCGTATTTCCTATTTCGAGTCTCGAGTTTCCATTTTCAAATCTGCGTTTTCCAATTTCCTATTTCGGCCTTCGCCTTTCGATTTATTCCCGCAGAAGCGTTAGAATCCTCCAAGGACGCCTATGGAATCAGCCTACCTCTGCGACGCCATTCGAACGCCCTTCGGCCGCTACGGCGGAACTCTCGCCACCATTCGCACCGACGACCTCGCCGCCATTCCCATCAAAGCACTCGTTGCGCGCAATTCCAGCGTCGACTGGAACGCCCTCGCCGACGTCGTCTACGGCTGCGCCAATCAAGCCGGCGAAGACAATCGCAACGTCGCCCGCATGGCCCTTTTACTCGCGGGTCTGCCCCAGGAAGTTCCCGGCGACACCGTAAACCGCCTCTGCGGTTCCAGCATGGATGCTGTAGCTATCGCCTCGCGCGCCATCAAGTCCGGCGAAGCCGACCTTGTCATCGCAGGAGGCGTCGAAAGCATGTCCCGCGCACCGTTCGTCCTTGGCAAAGCCGACAGCGCTTTCTCCCGCTCCGCGAAACTCGAGGACACCACCATCGGCTGGCGCTTCGTCAATCCGCTCATGAAAGCGAAGTACGGCACCGACTCCATGCCCGAAACCGGCGAAATCGTGGCCGAGGAATTCCACGTCAGCCGCAAGGATCAGGATCTCTTCGCTCTCTGCAGCCAGCAGCGCGCCGCCGGCGCCATTCGCTCCTGCCGCATGAGCCAGGAAATTGTACCCGTCCCCATTCCGCAGAAGAAGGGCGACCCCGTGCTCTTTTCCGAAGACGAACATCCTCGCCCCGACACGACTCTCGAAGCTCTCTCAAAATTGAAGCCCATCGTCAAGCCCGACGGCACCATCACTGCGGGCAACGCTTCTGGCGTCAACGACGGCGCGTGCGCATTGCTCCTTGCTTCCGAAGCCGCTGCAAAACGCCATGGCCTCACGCCGAGAGCTCGCGTCGTCACCGGAGCAGTTGCAGGCGTCGCGCCGCGCATCATGGGCATAGGCCCAGCTCCGGCCACACGCAAGGTCCTCGCAAAAGCAGGTCTCGAGCTCTCGCAAATGGACGTCATCGAGCTCAACGAAGCTTTCGCTTCGCAAGCGCTCGCCGTCCTCCGCGACTTGGGAATTCCGGACGACGCCCCTCACGTCAATCCCAACGGAGGCGCAATCGCCATCGGCCATCCGCTCGGCGCCAGCGGCGCGCGCCTGGTCACCACCGCGCTCTATCAACTCCTGCGCACCAAAGGCCGCTACGCTCTCTGCACCATGTGCATCGGCGTCGGCCAAGGCATCGCCCTCATCCTCGAACGCGTTTGAAGGCACCGGTTCAGCCCGCCAGCCAAATACATCTTCCTTCTCGTCCCCATCGCACAGAATGGACCTCCCTACCCGCCCCCAATACGGGGTTTGTAGCCAGCAAAGAGTTACAATAATGCTTGTCCAGTCTCTCCCCCCACTAACCCCTCCCAGCCCGGTCGACCCCTGTAACCGAGCCAACGCTTTTCACTCTTTCTTTCTCGGAGGGCCGTCATGAAAGAGTTCGATCCTCATCTGAACGCCGCTTGGTGGGCGCTCCGCATTGCCCTGGGAGTCGGTCCCATCCTCGCCGGCGTTGACAAGTACTTCAACAAACTCGCCGACTGGACCATGTACCTCAGCCCCCTTGCCACCAAGATGATCCCTGTGAAAGACACCACCTTCATGCACATCGTGGGCGTTGTCGAAATCATTGCGGGGATTATCGTTCTCACGCGCTGGACCAAGATCGGCAGTTACATCGTCGGCCTGTGGCTGTTGGCCGTTGCGGCCAACTTGCTCACTACAGGAATGTTTTATGACTTGACGATGCGCGACGTGGAAATCGCCGTTGCCGCGTTCGCGCTTTCTCAACTTAGCGTAGTCCGCGAGAGTTCCTTGCTGGCGTCCGCATCGAAGCAAGGAACGCCGCAGGCAACGTCACCGTGATCGTCGCTCGAATTCCCAGTGCAAATCCATAAGCCCGGCTCTTTCCCGGATTGTTGACAGGAATACAAAACTCAAACGGAGGAGATCATGAAAAAACTCACTTATCTTGTAGTCTTGGGGATGTTCGCGCTTCCCGCAGTCGCTGCGACGGAGACTTACACGGGCGTTCCCGTCGTGGACTCGAACTGTTCTAAGAAAGTCGCTGACAATCCCGACAGCCATACGCGCGCTTGCGCTCTCAAGTGTGAGGCCAGCGGCTATGGCATCATCACCAGCGATAAGAAGTTTTTGAAATTCGATGCCGAAGGCAACAAGGAAGTCGTCGCGGCGCTCAAAGCTTCCGACAAAAAGGACCACCTCCGCGCCGATGTTACTGGTGACGTTGAGGGGGACACCTTGAAGGTTACCTCCGTCAAGTTGCGGTAAGAAGCGCAAAAACGCTGCCGCCGCTCCGCAGGTAATCCCTGTTCTTGACGGTCTCGCCTGCTAGGAGACTCGCCAGGGGCGGTGTGTGAGCGCACATGCCGTTCATCTCCTGTGAACCTCCCAACTGCCCTTTAGAAAGGCCCGCCCGGCAGTCGGCAATAAGCACTTGCCTGTATATCGAGGACGGCCTAATCTGCTCCCGCACGTTTGCGGCTCGAACGCAAGCTCGTAGCGCGCAATTTCCCCGGCATTCGCAGTCAGGAAGGCTCAGCCGTGCAATACAACGCCGTCGCGGGCAATCCTTTCGCCGTCCTCACCGCCATCGTGGCTCCCGCCATTCTCACCAACGCTTCTTCCGTTCTCGCTCTCGGCACCAGCAACCGCCTCGCTCGCGTGGTGGACCGTACTCGCCTCGTTGCTGCAAAGCTCGCGGACCTGGATTCGGGAACGGCCGACTACCAGGCGTGGGCCGCCCAGTTACCGCCTCTGCAGCTGCGCACGCAGCTCCTGGTCAAGGCGCTTCGCCTCTTCTATGCCGGACTCGGCTTGTTCGCTGCCTCCGCCCTTGTCTCTGTGGGCGGTTCCCTGGTGGCTTACTACGGCCAAGCCGCTCTCTTCCGCGCCGCCGCAGCTCTTGCGGTGCTTACTGGTGGGTCAGCGGTCTTCGGTCTGTGCGCGGGATGTGTGCTGATGGTTCGCGAAACCCAGCTCGCCGTAAAATACCTCGAGGAGGAAGCGAAAACGCAGGCGGCTGTGCACAATCCGTCGCAGCGGCCCCACTAGAGAGAAGATTCGTAGAGGAGAAACCGCGCCCTTCATGCCCCTCGTTAAATCAGCTGACACACACATCCATTATGCTCTCGAAGGTCCGCCCGACAAGCCGGCGCTCGTGCTCTCGAATTCTCTTGGCACCGATTCTTCCATGTGGGATACGCAAATCCCCGAATTCACCAAATCTTTTCGCGTCCTGCGCTACGACACGCGCGGCCACGGAAAATCCTCGGTCACGCCCGGCCCTTATTCCGCCGAGCTGCTTGCTAACGACGTTATTACCCTCGCTGACGCTCTGAAACTCGATCGCTTCCACTTCTGCGGGCTCTCCATGGGCGGCATGACCGGCATGGTGCTTGCCGTCACCGCGCCACAGCGTCTCCAGAAACTCGTCATTTGCAGCGCCGCCGCGAAATTCGGCAGTCCGGAAATGTGGAACACGCGCATGGACGCCGTTCGAAAGAACGGCATGAAACCCGTCGCCGCCGCCACCATGGAGCGCTGGTTTACTCCCGCTTTTCGTGCGAAGAATCCTTCCGTCGTCGCAGACATTCAAAAGATGGTGGAATCGGTCAATCTGGAAGGCTACATCTCCAACTGCGCCGCCGTTCGCGACTTCGATTTTCGCGAAAAGCTCGGCAAGATTCGAACTCCGACTCTGGTCATTTCCGGAACGTACGACCCCGCCACCACTCCCGCCGACGGTCGTTTTCTCGCCGGCCACATCCCCGGCGCGCGCTACCTCGAACTCCATGCCGCGCATCTTTGCAACGTCGAAGACGCGGATCGCTTCACCCGCGAAATCCTTGGCTTCCTCAATTCCTGAGGTCCCTTTCGGTCCCCTAGCTCCACCCCTCTTTCCCTTCCACAATCGTGATATACCGGTTGATCGGAAGGCCGGTGAAGCGCTGTGTCGTGCCACTCGGCAACGGCCATTTGACTTCCAGCCAATCCGCCTTCTCGCGCTTTCCTATTCCAAGCACCATCCGCGGATCGTGGGCAGAGAGATAGCTCCCGCCCCCCACTTTCATACGGCTCCTCTTCAAATCCCCCGCTTGATAGGACAGCCGCGCGCCCACCGCATCCGGATTGGATTTCTTGCCGACCAGCTTAACGCCTAGCCAATTGTTCCGCCTGCCCGCATTGTTGCGAAGCAGCACCGGAGTGCCATTATTGATGGCGACCAGCACGTCCACTGCGCCGTCGTTATCGAAATCTCCGATCGCCATTCCGCGGCCAGCCATTGGCCGCGAGAAAATGGCGCCGCCTTGCTCGCTAACATTTTTCATCCCCTTTCCCGTATTGCGATAGAGCAACATCGGCTCGAGGTATTTCACGCCATCCACGCGGCCGTCAATCTTGTCGTCAGGATGGCCGTTGCAAAGCAAGAGATCAAAATCCCCGTCATTGTCATAGTCAAAGAACTTCAACCCCCAGCCGCTCATCAGCTTGGTGGCCGAGCCAATCCCCGTCGGTACGGCAGCGTCACTAAATGTCTCGTTTTTGTTGTTGTGATACAGCGAAAACATTTCCTGGTCTACGTTGGCGACGAACAAGTCAGTCCATCCGTCCTGATCATAATCGGCGGCGTCTACACCCATGCCCGAGCGTGCACGGCCGTAAGCGCTATACCCGACGCCGGCCAACACACCGTTTTCCTCAAACTTCCCCTTGTGATTAACAAAAAGGAAATTTGGAACCGTGTCGCTGGCTACGAAGAGGTCCATCCAGCCGTCATTGTTGATGTCGCAGGCAACCACACCCCACGCTTTCGCCAAAGATTCCGCAATGCCTGACTCCTTGCTGACGTCAGTGAAGGTGCCGTTGCCATTGTTATGGAACAACCAGCACGGCATAGGTTCATATACACGAGGAATACAATACGAACGCTCGTTGGTTAAGCGATTACCACACCATTTGTTTTTCGCCTTGCTGAAGTCGACAAATCGGCAGACGAACAGATCGAGCTGTCCGTCGTTGTCGTAGTCGAACCACACCGCACTAGTCGCCCAGCCCGGTGCCGCGATGCCGGCCCTTTCCGTGACATCCGTGAACGTGCCGTCTCCATTGTTGTGGTAAAGGACGCTTCGACCATACTGCGTCAAGTAGATGTCGGGGAAACCATCGCCGTCATAATCACCAACAGCAATGCCCTGCCCGTACCCGCTCCCGGTAACGCCTGCTTTCTCCCCGACATCTGTAAACGTGCCATCTCGATTATTGTGGTACAGCGCATTGCGCAGCCGCGACGGCGGAGTGTAGAAATCGCACGGTCCGCTGTTGACCAAATAAATGTCCATCCAGCCGTCGTTGTCGTAATCAAGAAAGCCGCAGCCCGCACCCGTGGTCTCCGGCAGATACATGTCTGCCGAGCGGCCATTAACGTGCGCCCAGGTAATGCCGCTTATCGATGGCGGGATCTCTGAGAAAAAGGGGCCTTGCTCGTCGGCCGGGAACGCAAGTCGTGGGATTCCGTAGGTGGCAGCAGCGCCCGTCAGCGCTTGCAGGAACGCTCTGCGCGAGAAAGCATTCGGAAGCTGCTGATCTTCAGGCCCATTCAAGGTTGTTAATCTCGCTTCGTGGTTCTTGTGCTGAACAAATCAAATGCGAAAAAACCGGGCTAAAGATGTCCAGGCCACGCGGTTTGCGAGGTTTGCGACCAGCCTATTGCGGAACTTCCGAGGCCTTCTGCCTGGCTTGCTCGATCTTCTCCTCAGCTTCTTTCTGCAGCCTTACTTCCAGCTTGGCGTCTTCCTTTCGACCGACGCCATTGTAGGCGACCGCCAGCTGGTAGTGCCCGGTGGGGTTTTCCGGTTGGAGTTTTACGCCCCTTTGCAAGGGTGGGATGGCTTCTGCGTACCGGCTCACGGAATTCAGAGCAAAACCAAGGCCAAGAAAAGCGTCTGCGAAGCTTGCGTCTAGGCTCGCGGCCCGGGAGAAATGCTCGATGGCATCTTCCCACTGTTGGGCTTGGCGAGAAAGCTCACCTAACACGTACTCCGCTCCTGCGTTGTGAGGATTGATTCTCAGCTCTGCCTGAAACTCGCTTCGCGCCTCGTCCGCCGTTGTGGGCGTCGCCGGCTTGGATAGAATAATGCGGCCCAGCCGGTAATGGATGCCCTGCACGTCCGGTTGCTGTTTGAGGATGAGGTTGTATTGGGCCGCAGCTTCGTCCCATTTTCCCTGCGACTCCAGAGATTCTGCGTTTAGCTCTCTCGCCTGTGTGGAAAGAGGCGCACTGGTTGCCAGTTGTAAAGCTGCACGCGTGGAAAGGTCGGAGAAGGCATGCGTAGTGACATATAAAACGTCAGGATCAGTCGGAAATTCACGATTCAGCCACAGCAAGGCGTTGACGGCGGCTTCCGTCTGATTCGACTGAAGCCCGCAGCGGACCATCGCCAGGCCCGCCTTGATTTTCAATTGCTTATCCGACGTTAAAGGGGTGGCCTTCTTCAAGACCGGCAAGGCTTCCTGGCAGCGGCCCTCATCAACCAGCCCGATCCCCCTTTGCGCAGCAGAGGAGCCATCTGTGGCAGCGGCCCTTGTGCCTGACTGCGCCCGACCGGATCCCGCCAGGATCCCGAGAGTCAAAGCAAGAAGCAAAAATCTGTTCATGAACCTTGACATAAAAATGAGGCAGGCGAGGGTACTCGCCTGCCTCATTATACGTCGTCCGTGGTTAATAGTAGAGCTTCAGCGCGAGCTGGACGTTTCTGGGAGGCTGGGCGCTGGTGATTTGTCCCATCGTAGAACCCAGATCCATATTAGGTGCGTTGTACTGCACGTGGTTAAAGACGTTGATGAAGTCGCTGCGGAACTGCAGCCTGAAGCGTTCTGTCATCTGGAAGTCTTTATGGAGGCTCCAGTCCAGGTCGGTGTAATGCGGCCCTCGCAGTCCGCCGAGTTGCGGAGCGCAATTGCCAAATGTACCGGCGGCCGGGTTGGTAAAGTTGCCGTTATTGGTGAACCACTGGATCCCGCCCACTCCGCCGCCGATTGGTGTATTTATAATGCTGGGAAGCGAATTACAGTTGGCGCGGGCACCCCGACCGAACGTCCCGGATTCATCTTGCGCCCCATAGACCGGCATAGGCCAACCGGTGCGGAAAGTAAAAATGGGGCTAACTTCCCAACCGCTGACAAGCGCGTTCACAGCTTTGTTAGCGTCTTTTGCCAGGAGTTTGCCCCGGCCAACTGGCAACTCATACACGGCATAAGCCGTGAGGACATGGGTGGCATCGTAGTAGCAAGGCGCCCATTCCGCTTTGGCGTCGTAAACGTTCTGCCAGTATGCTGAGGCGCTAAGCGCGTTATTCCACGCCCCATAGTAACCGGTGCTGTTAGACATGCACTTGGAGAAGGTGTACGACATCTGATACTGCAACCCGTGAGTCATCTGCTTCTGGAGCACAGCTTGCAGCGAGTTGTAGCCCATTGTGCCGTTGGACTGGGTGCCTGAGACCGTAGCGTCGGCTACTGGAGGGGTGGCCGAAGGGTGGCCCAGGACAGCATAAAGCGTCGGGTTCTTGGCAAAGAACGGGCTCGGACCCGTACACGGCGGAGTCCCGCATGCTGAATTCGGGAGCAGTACTCTCTGCGCGTAGTCGAATGGCACCATTAAATGCCATCCCCTCTGTGCCACATATCCAATCTGGAAGGTCGTACCGCCCCAAAATTGGTGTTGAACGGTCAAGTTCCACTCGTCGGCAATCGCTGGCTGCACGTTGGGATCCCAAACGCGGAGGAAGGCACCTGCGTAGCACGCATAGGCCGGAGGTGCGCAGGACACCGCGCTGGCTGTTCCCGGGATACCGTCTGAGGTGCTCGTCCCCGGCAGTGCAGTGCTGTTATAGATGGCATTGACTTCGGCCGGAGTAAAGGGCGCGTTCAAGGTCAAACGCAGGTTCGTACCTGTACCTTCGAGATACGAGGAAATGGTAAATGCTCCCCGGATGACCGTGCGATTCCCCAGCATCTCGGGAGTCCACGCGAAGCCCATGCGGGGCTGGAAGTCCCTGCCGCCATAGAATCCTCTGTAGAGGGCCCTGCTGGCTCCGTTCTGCCCGGCCAGGTCAATATTACCGGTGGTGAAATTGTAGTTAGCCTGCTGGTTGTTGGTCTCGACCCAGGGAGTGTGCGCGTCGTAGCGCAAACCAAGGTTCAAGGTAAGGCGTTCTGTGAGTTTCCATGTGTCTTGCGCATAGATGCCGATAACATTGCCCGCCTGCTCCCAGGTCTTTCCGGTGCTTACGCCGCGACCAATTTGAAAGGGCAGTCCAAGAACGAAGTCCGCTCCGCCATCGCCTGTGTTGGTCACCGGAGAGGTTGCCGACGCGTTGGTGAACCTGCCGTCAAAGTCCATCAGGCCAAGTTCGCCATTGTTGCCGGCATAGAAAGTCTTGATGACATTACGCCAGTATTGGCCGCCAAATTTCAGCGTGTGCCGGCCGCGCGTCCAGCTAACCGCATCTTCGAACTGCCAGACTTGATCATCGAAGCTCGTCGTGCTCTCCTGGGTCCCCAGGTTCGACAGGGCTGAGTTGGAAAAGTTGAGGCTTAGCAGTCCATCGAGGCCCGACGGGTTGCCGTTGCCAATGCCTATCGTATTGCCGAACTGCCCCACGCCGGAAGCCCAGTTAGTACCGCTGCCGAACGTAACGTGGTTCCAGCCCATACGGAAATCATTCACAAGAGTGTTGCTAATGGTTCGGGTCCAATCGCCTACGGTGTTGTAAATCGGCGTCGTTCCATAGCCGTTACCCAACAGCACGACCGAGTTCGTCGATGGATTGTTTTGGTAGGCCCGGCTAAAACGACCCGAAATGCTGTCCTTGCTCGTGGGTTTGTAATCGATTTTGAGATCGCCTTGGTCCACATTTTTGGCGTTACCGATGGTATTAACGGCGTTTTGTTGCAGGCCGGAACCAGGGATCACTGCCGGATACAGCGAGGAGCCAAATAGCGCCTGCGCTACCGGGCTGATCATCGTTTGCGGAATTCTGTCGGACGGGAATATTGCGCGAGTCGCCGCTGCACCGGAAGATGGAGTGCACAGTGCGCTAGAAGATACGCACGGGTTGTAAAGCTGGTGTGCCGGCACACATCCGTTGGAATTACTACCCACTGCACATACTGTGCCGCTGGGGCTAGTAGGGCCGGGGGTCCTATCCAAACAAGTGCCGCCCGCATCGAATCCTGCCGTACAAATCGCGCCGAAATCTCCACCACGCTCAGCAGTCGTAAAGACATTGATCGTACCGGAAGAGGTTGGAATGTCGAAACGCTGACCCTGGTAGTCGGCAAAGAAAAATAGCTTGTTTTTGAAGATCGGGCCGCCGAAGGTGCCGCCAAACATATTCCAGCGAATTTTGTCCTTAGGAAGATTGTTGAAATTGTTCGACCAGCTTTTCGCGTTCAACACATCGTTTCGGAAAAACTCCCATACATCTCCGTGAAAGGTGTTTGTCCCCGACTTGATCGTTGCGCTGACGATGCCGCCCTCAAAGTTGCCAAACTCGGCCGAAGCATTATTCGTGATCAGATTGAACTCTTCGATAGCGTCTGGCGCCGGCGTGTAACCCAAGAGGTTGTCCGATACTTGGTTGTTATCCATGCCGTCGAGCAAGAAATTGTTAGCTTGCTCGCGGTTGCCGTTGATCAGCGGCCGGCCGCTATAAAAATCAGTGTTGTTGCCGCTGGTGAAGCTGGCCGGATCGGTCGACACCGCTCCGGGGGCAAGCAGGGTTAACTGGACGTAGTTGCGCGAAGCGAGGGGCAAGTTGTCGTTCGTGGCCGCGTTGACGATCGTGTCGACTTGGGTCGCTTCGGTCTTGAGCACTGGCGCGGCCCCGGTCACTTCGACCGTCTGGCTCACCTGGCCTACTGTCAGTTGAACGTCGATACGCGCGACTTGGTTTAGAACCAGTACCAGCGCGGGATATAGGGAACTCTGAAAGCCTTGGTTTTCGACCTTCAGGTCGTAATCTCCCACTGGCAATTCAGAAATCCGATAAATGCCGGACTCATTGCTCGTCGCAGTGTAGGTGATTCCGCGTTGCACAGATTTCGCCGTCACCGTTGCTCCCGCGATCGCCGCCCCGCTCGGATCAGTTACCGTGCCGGTGATCGTCGCGGTCACTTCCTGAGCCCAAGCAAGATTTGTGCTGAACAACAGCCCCACCACACCCATACACACCAGCACCCACCCCATGGACTGTATCTTTCTCATGTGAGCTCCTCCGATTCGAAGACGCTGGCACCTCAGCGGCTTCTCCTCCATGACTCAATTTCTCGACAAAGCAACCGTGCACCCCTGGCCAGCGGGCTGGCCGAATGGCCCATAGCTATATAGCACGCTTTTTTGCTTGTCAAGCAAAAAATCATGCTTTATAAAGATTCCTAGTAATCCAGACTATAGCAGTGGCACGAGTCGCCCTATAGCGGATCGTGGGTCGCCCTATAGCACCAGATGGGCTCGCAGAACGCCAGAAAAAACCATCCCTCTGGCTTTCTTTCGAAAGAAACCTCGTTACGGTTGAAAAGGTGCAACCGATGGCTTCGAACAAAAAGTCTCTGGCCCCCCTCGAGCGCTTCACCGCCCGCGTCTCAAGCGCTGTGCCTGCTTATCAGCGCATTCAAAGCGTCATTCGCAAGCGCATCGATTCCGGCCAGTTGCAACCCGGCGACGCCGTTCCCTCGGAGCGTGACCTCGCGCGTACGCATCACGTCAGCCTCATGACCGCGCGCCACGCGCTCATCTTCCTTGAACGCGAGGGCCTCGTCGAACGCCGCCGCGGCATCGGCACGTTCGTCGCGCCTCCGAAAATTCACTTCAACAAGCTCATGAGCTACACCGAGCAGATGGCCGCGCGCACGCTCACTGCCGCCGCGAAAGTGCTCCTTGCCAAAATCGTTAACGACGAAAGCGAAGCCGCTGCGCGCCTTTCGCTTCCGCCCAACAGCAGCATCATCAAACTCGAACGCCTCCGCCACGCTTCCGGAGAGCCGTTCGCGCTCGAGACCTGTTACCTCGACGCCGCCGAATTTCCCGGCTTGCTCGACGAGGCCATCGACCGCGAATCGCTTTTCGGCATTCTCGAGCGTGATTACAAAGTCGAACTCGGCTACGCCGACGAAGAAATTGACGCTACCGCCGCCGATCCGCGCATCGCCGAACTGCTGGCCATTCCGCGCCGCGAACCGCTTCTGCGCATTCGCCAGGTCATTTATTCAGCGAAGGGCAAGGCCGTCATGTACGTGCTGGGTTTTTACCGCTCCGACCGACACAATCTGGTGATTCGCCGGTTCCGCTAAGTCGCGACGATTGGCGCTTCGGCGCATTTCTGTCGGCCCGAATTTTCCCCGGTTTCCAAAATTTCCTAATCTCGAGAGGCCTTCGCATGCTGGTGATCCTGAAGCGCGACAATGAAGAAGTGAACGAACAGGCCGCGCATCTCATCGCCGGCGCCATCAAGAAAAAACCGTCACTTGTTCTCGGCCTCGCCACCGGCAACACCATGGTCGGCCTCTACAAACATCTCGTGCGCCTCTACCGGGCAGGCTCGCTCGATTTCTCGCAGGTCACGACCTTCAACCTCGACGAATATCTCGGCCTGCCTGCCTCACATCCGCAAAGCTTTCATCATTTCATGCAGGAAAATTTCTTTCGCCATGTCAACGTGCCGCCGCGCAATATTCATATTCCCGACGGCAGCGTTCGCGGCGACTACGACGCCTACTGCGTCTCTTACGAGCACTCGATTCGCTTCGCCGGCGGCATTGACCTACAACTTCTGGGCATCGGCCGCAACGGGCACATCGGCTTCAACGAGCCCACTTCCAGCCTGGCTTCGCGCACGCGGCTTAAAGTCTTGAGCCGCGAAACGCTTGACGACAACTCTAAATTCTTCGGCCCCGGCGAAGAGAGCCCGCGCTGTGCCATCACCATGGGCATCGGCACGATTCTCGAGGCGCGCAAAATTCTTTTGCTCGCCACTGGCGACTCCAAAGCCGCGGCCGTCGCTAAGTCCATCGAAGGCCCCATTACCTGCGCCGTGTCCGCTTCAGCGTTGCAACTTCATCCGGATGTGACTTTTCTTCTCGACGAGCTCGCCGGCGCGCAGCTCACGCAGCGCGATTATTACCATCGCGTCCTCGAAATGACCGCCCTCCTCACACCCAACCGCCTCTCCTGAGAATCGAAACACGAAATTCGAAAATGGAAATCCAAAAATGAAAGTCGAAAATCGAAACTCGAAAATCAACCACGATTCTCTCACTTTTCGAACTTGAGTTTCGCTATTTCACTCGCTAGCCACAACGTGTCATTTCATTTCGACCGCAGCGACGGCGTATTGTGCCGTTCCGGAGTGGAGAAATCTCTCTTCGAATTCCGAATTTCGCGTTGCGAGTCTCGAACCGCCATCTCGCTGCTCCATTTTTACCGCGAGTCTTCATTTTCAATTTTCCCGTTTCCCTTTTCCGCTAAAATAGGGTCGTGCAACCTGCTCCCCAAAAGGCCCCTGCCCCGAGCCTTTTCCCCATGTTCCTCAAGCTCGAGGGCCGGCGCTGCCTTGTCGTCGGCGCAGGCGAAGTCGCCGAATCCAAAATCGCCGGCCTGCTCGACGCCGCGGCCAGAGTCCGCGTCGTCGCGCCCGAAGCCACCCCGCAAATCGAATCCTGGGCCAAAAGCGGCCAGATCGAATGGCTCGCGCGGTCCTGCGAGCCTTCCGACCTCGACGGCATGTTTCTCGTCGTCGCCGCGACGAGCTCGCACGAACTGCACGAGAACATTCACGGCGAAGCCCACCGCCGCGGCGTCCTGTGCAACGTCGTGGACGTGCCCGAGCTTTGCGATTTCTATTACCCCGCCGTAGCGAAGCGCGGCGCGCTGCAAATCGCCCTCTCCACCTCCGGCCAGAGCCCAGCGCTGGCTCAGCGCCTCCGCAAAGAACTCGAAGAGCAGTTCGGCCCGGAATACGAAGCCTGGCTCCAGCAACTCGGCGAGGAGCGTGAGAAACTGTTCGCCGCCAACATGCATCCTGAGGAGCGCAAGCGCCTCCTGCACGATCTCGCCAGCGCCGACTCCTTCAAATCCTTCCTCCGCAAGCGCAAACCCAAGCGCGCCAAGAAGTGATGCAACGTGCAACGCCGGTGCCATTCCCTGGTAGGGGCGCGTTTGCGCAAAAGGTCACCAAACAACGCTGCCTCCAAGCTCCTTTTTTGAATTTGGGCAGAAAACGGTGCGGTGGCCGCACTTTCGGGAAACTCGGTTCGCATTACAGGCAGATCTAGACCTCTTAAATCCATTGCAGAAAGGAGCAAAGCCTTACAACAGTACTATTGCTCCTTGCGACGGCGAGGCGTTACACTGAGCCCCATTCACCAGCCCAAAAAACCCATGAGGTAAAGTTATGTCCTGGACAGGGCTGGTTTATATCTTTGCTGGTCTGTTCGGCTTTTTTTACGTGCTGCCGAAGGCTTTCTGGTTGATAGCGGATGCGGTTCATCGGTACATCCATTCTGGTGCTCCCGGTCCGATGCCGACCGAGGAGCAACATCTCCACAAAACGCAAAAGGCCGTCGTAGCGTTTGAGGCCGCGGCGACGTTTAAAGCAGATGCAAAGCCGAGGCAAAGGGAGCGCGGCGGTGCAGTGCCAGAACAGAAACGAAACACTTCTGCAAGTTCTTACAGAAGCGAGGCAAAAGGGCAGCGGGGCAAAGCAACAAGCGCTAACCGCCAATACGTCTCCGAGATGAAACGTATAGCGGAAAAGATGCCCGAGCTAATACCCAGGATACTCTCTGGGGAAGTAAACATGTTGCGAGCCCTGAAAAAGCCGCGCTTCAAGCAAGCCGGATAGCGGCACGTGGCCTCCCCGATGTCGCGTCTATTAACGGGACGTCGGCTATTTTGTTCGAAAACGAAATACCCGCGATGCGCTCGAGCGAATGGGTGCCCATGCGCCGATTTTTCGTGTGGGCTTTTGACTCTTCCCTTGCGCGCCGCTAACCCGTAGGCCTTCTGCCTTGGCGTTCCCTGTTCTCCAACCGTGCGGACAGCCGGACGGAAACTGCCCTTCAGAACAGGTGGCAGGTGTGTTTCAAGGCGGTACGCTGCGAATCACAGCCCTGTTATTAGGGTTAAGGTTTTGGGAGGCGTGATGCGCAGCCCCAAGGTTTTGCATGTCTCAACATTTCGCGCTCGGCCGGACTTGGCAGTATCTGCGTTACCTACATTGGCCCTGCTTGCACTGCTTGCTCTGATGCTTTTGGCTTGGCCGCTGACGGCAAACGCGCAAGCGCACTCCGGAAGAGGAAGAAGCGGCAAAGCAAAAAGGCGCGGAGCTGCTGAAGAATTCGCCGTACAAAGACAATTTCCGCAGCACGCAACTCTTCCTGCAGGCGGTCAGGGACCGGTCGAAGGAAATTCCGAACTTGATTAGCCCGCACCTGGGCGACCGCGTTTCGGCAAGCTTGACAGTGGCGTCGGCGGTCGGCGCGACTGCCGCGCTGCCGCTTGGTGGACGCAGCAAAGTCGACGCGTGGAACGATCAGCTGCGCCTGCTCAAGTCCAAGCCCGTGGGGATCGTGGGCGAGGCAGAGAATACGCCGTTCCAAATTACGCCGTTCATGTTTTACCTGACGCGCGTGGCGGACAGCTCATCTGCGGGGCCGATGCTTACGGCCGGCGCGGATCCCGAAAAGATGGATAATCCGCCAAAACCGCAAATGAGTCAGGAGCCGCTGCCGGGCCTGCCCGGGCCGGATCCACAAAAGCCGTAACGGTCTAAATCCTTGCGAGCCTTTGTACTTTGGAACCCTGGGACCTCGGGAACTTGGAGAGGAAGACCGAAAATTGCGAATCGGATGTGAAGAGCGCGCCGATAGGGACTTCATCCTTTGCAAGTCAGGTTCGCTGGATTTATGGTGAAACCGACCTTCGGTAACGCCTGGGGATGCAGAAAGGTTCGATGACCGATTAGTAGGCCATGGGGCCGACTTCTTTTTCCACTTCCGTGGTGTCAACCATAACGATGGCGTCCCAGGGGCAGCCATCGAGGAAGCAGCCGTCAGGACCCTTGCTGAGGCACTTCTTGCAGCCGATACAGAGAATCGGGTCGATTTGAATGCGGCCGAACGGAGGGTGGTCCTCGTCGGGAACCCAGAACATGCAGTCTTCGACGGGACAGTACTCGACGCAGGCGGGCGAGCCGGCGCAACCCGTGCAGCATTCAGTGATGACGGCAAGTTCTTTGGGCTTTTTTTTGCGCGCCGTGGTGATGCCTTTCGAACGGGGTTCGTGCTTCAGTTCGTCAGAGACCATCCCCGGCGCTTTCACTTCCGTAGGAGGGGCCATAAGGCCGATTATACATTGATTTGAGGAATAGGAAAGCGGCGGGCGGGAGACCATTTCGACCAGAGCAATGTGGCGGTGGTAGTTGTGGGGGCGAGCATTCGAATGCCCGCACAAGAGCTGCCTGCCGTCAGTCTTCGGTCTCCTGGGTAACGATGTGCACGTCGACGGCAGGAGACTCGCGCAGGAAGCGGTGCACGGCAGACAGATAGAGGTATTTCCGCCAATCGCGAACAGGTGCGCGGCCAAAGATGACCTGGGTAATGTGTTTCGAACGCACAAAATCGGCCACTGCGTCGGCGACACTCTTCCCTTTCAGGCGAACGACCTCTGCGCCCAAGCTTTCTGCGAAGCGCAAGTTGGCCGCAAGTCCAGTCGGGTTGTCCTCCCGGTGGATAGGGCCGAATTCGCGGTCGACATGAACGACGTACAGCTCTGCATCCATGCGGCGCGCCATTCTGGCGCCGCGAGCGATGAGGTATTGTCCAGCAGGATTCGCGGAGATGCACACGGCCATGCGCTCGCGCACTCCCCAATTCTTTCGAATGTCCTGCGCCTCCATGTAAGATTCGAGGCTGCGGTCCACCTGCTCGGCGACTTGGCGCAACGCGAGCTCGCGGAGAGCGATTAAGTTGCCGCGACGAAAAAAATTTTTCAGCGAGCGCTCGACTTTTTCCGTGCTGTAGACGTCGCCACGCTTCATGCGCGCGTACAGAGCCTCCGGGGTGAGGTCAACCATGACGGTTTCCGAGGCGGTGAGCGGTAACCAGTCAGGAACGGTTTCGCGCACGGTGATTCCTGTAATGGAGCGCACCACTGGCGCGAGGCTCTCGATGTGCTGGATGTTCAGCGTGGAGAGTACGTCGATATTGGCGGCTAGAATTTCTTGAACGTCTTCGTAGCGCTTGCGGTGTTTGCTGCCGGGGATGTTGGTGTGGGCGAGTTCGTCGACTAACACGACACCGGGGTGGCGCGCGAGAATCGCGTCAACGTCCATTTCCTCGAAAATCGTGCCTTTGTATTCGATTTTCTTGCGCGGGACGATTTCCAATTGTTGCGCAAGCTCTTCGATGCCCTGGCGGCCATGCGATTCCACCACGCCGATGACCACGTCTTCGCCGCGGCTGCGGCGGCGTAAGGCTTCGCTGAGCATGCTGAAGGTTTTTCCGACGCCGGGAGCGTAGCCGAGGAAAAGCTTGAAGACGCCGCGCGTTTTTTGCGGCGGGGAGACAACCTCGAGCCATTCTTCAGGTTTTTTTTGCAAGGCTATTTACCTACCCGATTGGCGGCCTGGGCTAGAATGTACCCATGCAGAGATTTCTCGGCGGACGCGTCATGGGAGTGGCGGTGTCCCTGGTCGTGGTCGCGGGCATTGTTCTTCTTTATCGTCACGTTTTAAAAGTAAACCAAACCACGGTCGCATTGTCGTTTCTCCTGGCCATTTTAGCAGTTTCGGCAGTGTGGGGAATCGTGGTTTCGGCTTTCATGTCTGTGGCGGCCATGCTGGCGTTCAACTATTACTTTCTTCCTCCGGTGGGCACGTTGACCATTGCGGATCCGCAAAATTGGGTGGCGTTGTTCGCGTTTCTGGTCACTTCGATTACCGGGAGCCAGCTTTCTTCGCGCATTCGAAAAGAGGCTGACGAAGCGCACCAGCGACGGCGCGAAGTGGAGCGTTTGTACAGCTTCAGCAGGCAATTATTGGGAGAAGGCAACGTCATTCAATTGATGAACGCGATTCCCGACTATATCGTGGAGAGCTTCGAGGCAGGCGCAGCTGAGCTTTTTCTTCCGCAGAAAGACAAGTTTTATCGCTCTGGATTCGGCGCCGCGCATCTCGATGAGAAGAAGATGAAATTGGCCTACGTGAACGACGAGCAAACGATAGACGCGAAGCATGCCGAGTATTTCATTCCAGTGCGGCTGGGAGTGCGTCCGATAGCGAGCTTGGGAATTTCCGGAGCACAGCTTTCACGACAGACCGTGGAAGCGCTGGGCAGGCTCGTGGCGATTGCCATCGAAAGAGCGCGGGCCGTGGAACAACTCGGGCAAACCGAGGCGGAGAGACAAGGCGAGCGGCTGAAATCCGCGCTGCTCGATTCCATCACGCATGACTTTCGAACGCCATTGACTTCGATGAAAGCAGCAGTCACCGGCCTTCTAACGTCATCGAACTTGGGTTCCGCGCAGGCGCGTGAGCTTCTAACCATCATCAATGAAGAGTGCGACCGGCTGAATCATCTCGTCGAGGAGGCGGGAGAAATGGCCAAGCTGGAGGCAGGTGAGGTGCAGTTGGACCTGGTTCCAGCGCCGGTCGAGGAGATCATTGATGCCGCCCTGGGGCATTGCAAGAGCGCGCTGGCCGGGCGGCGCGTGAACGTGCGAGTCGCTGATGGACTGCCGCCGGTGCGAGCTGATTTGGAACGTGCAAAAGAGGCGCTTGTGCAGCTGATCGAGAATGCGAATCTTTATTCGCCCAAAGAGGAGCCCATTACGATTACTGCGGAACTTACTGGCGAGGCCGTGACCATCAGCGTCGCGGACCGCGGCCCGGGGATTGACGATTTTGAACAGACAATGATTTTTGACAAATTCTACCGGGGAAAGGATCAGCGGTATCTTGTTCGCGGCACCGGAATGGGCTTGCCAATCGCTAAGGCGATTATTGAAGCGCAGAAGGGCAGCATTAGCGTCACAAGCCAGTTGGGGCATGGCTCGGTGTTTTCGTTTACGCTGCCTGTGGAGCATCTTCAACCCGTGGACTATGCCAGGAAAGATGCTCCATGAGCGCAGCCAACATTCTCGTGGTTGACGACGAGCCGCAAATCCGCCGCGTGCTGCGCTCCACGCTTTCCACACAAGGCTACGTCATTATGGAGGCCAAGACCGGCGAAGAGGCCCTCGAATGGATGCGCAAGGAACGGCCGGACCTAGTGCTTCTCGACATCCACATGCCGGGGATGGGAGGCATCGAGGCCTGCCGCGAGATTCGCCGCGCCTCGGACATGCCGATTATCATGCTTACGGTGCGCAACGCGGAGCGCGACAAAGTGGCCGCTCTCGACGCGGGCGCCGACGATTACGTCGTCAAGCCTTTTGGCATTGAAGAACTTCTTGCCCGCATTCGCGCAGCGCTGCGCCGCTATTCCCCGGGCGACGCGCTTCCACCGTTTGTATCGAAACACTTGAACATTGATTTCGAAGCGCGCCGGGTGACCGTGCGTGACCGAGACGTGCATTTGACTCCGAAAGAGTACGACGTCCTCAAACATCTGGTGGCCAACCAGGGCAAACCGTTGACGCACCGCCGACTCTTGCAAGCGGCGTGGGGACCGGATTACGGCGAGGAAACCGAAAGCTTGCGCGTAGTGATCAACCAATTGCGGAAAAAGCTGGAGACGGATTCGGCGCACCCGAAGTACATTGTCACCGAGCCGTGGGTGGGATACCGCTTTCAGCCGCCACGCACAGGAAACTCTAAACCTACGGCGCGAAAAGGATGAGCTGACCGTTATTTGCGCGGATGCGTGGCGTCCAAATCCAGATTCAGTTCCAGAACGCGGACGCGGGGCTCCCCCAGGAAACCAAATTGCCTGCCCAAAGCGTGTTTCTGCACCAGTGCGCGAACTTCGGCCTCATTAATTCCCCGCTCTTTTGCGACGCGAGGGACCTGGAACTCCGCCGCTGCCGGAGAAATCTCTGGATCGAGCCCCGAACCTGAAGCGGTAACCAAATCTACAGGAATCGGAGCGCCTGGGCTTTCCGCGTGGAGTTTTTCCCCGTCACTCTTCACGCGGTCGAGCAATTGACGATTCGTTGGCCCCAGGTTGGAACCGGAGGATTGCGACGCGTCATAGCCCGTGCCTGCGGACGACGGGCGCGAATGGAAATATCCGGGCGAGGAGAAGGACTGGCCGATGAGTTTTGAGCCGATGACGCGACCCTCTTTCATGAGCAGGCTGCCATTCGATTGCGAGGGGAACAGAAGCTGGGCGAGACCCGTTACACCGAGCGGGTAGGCCAGCCCGAAAAACGCGGTAGTTACCAGGGTGAAGAGAATTGCAATTCGAAAGTTGTTTTTCATAGACGCGTCTCACGCAAAATGAAGATAGCTGATGAGCATGTCGATCAGCTTGATGCCGACAAATGGGGCAATCACGCCACCGAGTCCATAAATGAACAGATTTCGACGAAGCAGAGCGGCAGCGCCGACCGGGCGATACGTGACGCCGCGAAGCGCCAAGGGAATCAGGGCGATGATGATGAGCGCGTTGAAAATGACGGCGGAGAGAATCGCGGATTGGGGCGTTGCCAAACGCATTAGGTTCAGCACATTCAACTGAGGGAATGCGCCGGCGAACATGGCCGGAATAATCGCGAAATACTTGGCCACATCGTTGGCCACGGAAAAAGTCGTAAGCGCGCCGCGGGTGATGAGCAATTGCTTGCCAATTTCGACGATCTCAATCAGCTTGGTCGGATTCGAATCGAGATCGACCATGTTTCCGGCTTCTTTTGCAGCTTGCGTGCCGGTGTTCATGGCAACGCCCACGTCGGCTTGTGCCAGCGCAGGCGCATCGTTGGTTCCATCTCCGGTCATGGCCACGAGTTTGCCTTTTGCCTGTTCGCGCTTGATCAGCGCCATTTTGTCTTCGGGGCGCGCCTCGGCCAGAAAATCATCCACGCCAGCCTGCCGCGCAATAGCCGCTGCGGTGAGCGGGTTGTCGCCGGTAATCATCATGGTGCGAATGCCCATGGCGCGGAGGTGATTGAAGCGCTCGAGCATTCCACCCTTGACGATGTCGGTCAACGCGATCACGCCCAGCACCCGCCCGTTCTCGGCAACCAAAAGAGGAGTGCCGCCCCCATTGGAGATGTCTGCAACGCACTGTTGAGTTTCTTTGGGGACTTGTTGGCCGCGTTCGGCAATGTATTTGGCGATTGCATCGGGCGCGCCTTTGCGGATTTGCCTTCCGTCGAGGTCGACTCCCGACATCCGCGTTTGCGCGGAAAAAGGAATGAACACCGGATTGTGCTGAGCAAAATCGCGTCCGCGCAATCCGTATTTTTCTTTTGCCAGCACAACAATCGAGCGGCCTTCGGGGGTTTCGTCGGCGAGGGACGCAAGCTGGGCGGCGTTAGCGAGGTCTGTTTCGTCCACATTGGGGCACGGGAGAAACATCGTGGCTTCGCGATTGCCCAACGTGATGGTGCCGGTTTTGTCCAGCAGAAGCACGTCTACGTCCCCGGATGCTTCCACAGCGCGGCCGGACATGGCGATAACATTTCGTTGAATCATGCGGTCCATGCCGGCGATTCCGATGGCGGATAGCAAGCCGCCAATGGTGGTCGGGATGAGGCATACGAGAAGAGAAACGAGCACGAAAATGTTTTGCGGCGCGCCGGAATAGATGGCGTAAGGCTGCAGCGTGACGACCGCGAGCAGAAAAATAATGGTCAATCCCGCCAAAAGGATGTTCAGCGCAATCTCATTGGGAGTTCTTTGCCGGGAAGCGCCTTCCACGAGCCTAATCATGCGGTCGAGAAAGGTTTCGCCGGGATTCGAAGTGATTTTTACTTTGATCTCGTCGGAGAGCACGCGCGTCCCGCCAGTTACGGCGGATCGGTCGCCACCGGATTCGCGAATCACGGGAGCAGACTCGCCGGTGATCGCGGATTCGTCCACGGAGGCGACACCTTCGATGACTTCGCCATCGCCGGGGATGAATTCTCCGGCTTTTACACGGACCACGTCACCCGAACGCAGCTTCGAGCTGGGGACAACTTCCGCTGATCCATCCGAGCGCAAGCGATGGGCCTGCGTTTCGGCGCGCGCTTTCCGCAGCGTATCGGCCTGTGCTTTCCCGCGCCCTTCCGCCATGGCCTCCGCAAAATTGGCAAACAGGACCGTGAACCACAGCCACGCAGTAATTTGCAGGCCAAAAGCAAACCTGCCTACGTGGTGCAACGTGTCGCGAACCAATTGCAGCGTCGTCAGCGCCGAGCCCACTTCCACCACGAACATGACGGGGTTCTTCACCATGGTGCGCGGATCGAGTTTTGAGACCGAGTCCCCGATGGCTCGGAGGACAATTTTTTTGTCCCCAACCGGCTTGGCTTTTGCTTGTCCCGGTGTGTTCATAAATCCTCAAAAGGACTTTCCGGCCATCATCAGCAAATGCTCGAGGATGGGCCCGAGGCTCAAAGCAGGAAAGAAGGTAAGGGCGCCAACGATGAGAATCGTAGAAACCAAAAGAGTGCTGAAAAGCGCGCCCGTCACAGGGAAACTTCCGGCCGATTCGGGCACGGTTTTTTTTCTGGCCAGGCTGCCGGCGATGGCCATAATCGGGATGATCATGAAGAAGCGGCCGAGGAGCTGCGCGACGGCGGTGCTGGTGTTGTACCACATGGTGTTGGCGTTGATGCCGGCGAACGCGGAACCGTTATTTCCCGCGGACGAAACGTAAGCGTAGAGGATTTGGGACAGCCCGTGAGGACCCGGATTCGTAATGCCAGCTGTCCCAAAAGGCTCGACCACGGCGAAAGCGGAGAACCCCAGAATGGTGAACGTTAAAATGAGCACGGCGAGCATAGCCATCTTGACGTCATACGATTCGATTTTCTTGCCCAGATATTCCGGCGTGCGTCCCACCATCAATCCCGCGATGAATACGGAAAGGACAATGAACACAAACATGCCGTAAAGGCCTGCGCCCACGCCGCCAAAGACCGCTTCTCCCAACATGATGTTGATGAGGGGCACCATGCCGCCCAGCGGAGTGAAGGAATCGTGCATACCGTTCACGGCGCCACAGCTCGCATCGGTGGTTACGGTGGCGAAGAGGGCGGAGCTTGCAGTCCCGAAGCGAACTTCCTTCCCTTCCAGGTTGCCCCCGGACTGCATGGCGCTGGCGTGCTGATCGACATAGTCTTGAAATTGCGGATTTCCCCGCGATTCGGCCCAATACGCCGCCGAGACTGCGGCCAGAAACAAGAACGCCATGGCGCCCCAAACGGCCCAGCCATGGCGCGGCGAGCCGGTCACGCGGCCGAGCGTGTACGTCAGGCCGGAAGGAATCGCGAAGATCAGAACCAACTCGAAAAAGTTTGAGAAAGGAGTGGGATTCTCAAAAGGATGCGAGCTGTTGGCGTTGAAAAATCCGCCGCCGTTGGTACCGAATTCCTTGATGACTTCCTGGGAAGCGACCGGCCCTTGGGCGATGACCTGCTGCGTGACGGTCCGCGTGGTGGTTTTGCCGTCCGCGCCGGTTACCTGGACGGTTTGCGGATCGAGGAGCTGCGCCGCCGTGTACGGCTTAAAATTCTGGACCACGCCCTGGGAGACAAAAATCAGCGAGCCGACCAGGCACATCGGCAGAAGCACCCACAGGAGGCAACGCGTCGTGTCCACCCAGAAGTTGCCGAGCTTTTCTGTTTCTCTGCGCGCGATGCCGCGAGTCACAACGATGGCCAACACAATGCCGACGGCGGCCGAGACGAAGTTGTGATAGGCCAGCCCCATCATCTGCGTGAGGTAGCTCATCGTGGTTTCCGGGACGTAGGACTGCCAGTTCGTATTGGTAGTGAAAGAAGCTGCCGTGCCAAAGGCCAGCCCGGGCTCGACATTCGGAAGCTTCTGAGGGTTAAAGGGGAGCCACTTCTGCAGGCGCTCGATCAGGTAAAGAAGCGTCATCGAGACGCCACTGAACAGGAGCATGGCGGTGGTATATTCCGTCCAGCACATCTCGTGCTGCTCGTCTACGGCGGTCACGCGGTACACAAGCTTTTCCACGGGCCGCAGAAACGGATCCAGGAAGGTCTTCTCACGGTTGAATACGCGCGCCATGAAGACGCCCAAAGGCTTGGTGACGAGGAAAATCACAAGAAGAAAAAAGAGAATCTGAAACCACCCATTAGCGGTCATGCTTTAGAAGTCCTCGGCTTTGAGAAGCGCATAAAGCAGGTACGCCAGCAGCAGGCCGCAAAGAGTCAGGAGGGCGGCATTTGCAAAGCTCATGATTTCGTCCCTCTCAGCTTTTCGCAGCCGTGAACGTACAGAATCCCGGCGATGACAAATATCGCCGTCGCAGCGATGAAAATGAAATCCAGCATGAGGACCTGTCCTTCCTAATTCACGGTCAAGCGATAACGGCGCTCAAACGATCTTCACGATGGGCTGGACTTATGGGCCCGCGAGAGTTTTTCAGCATGAAACAAAAAGCATAAAGAAGTTGTAAGAGGAAGGTCAGGATTTCATCGAGGCCGAGTCGTCAGGCAGACGGCAGTGATGGGCGGGGGGCGAGCCGGTATCCTTCGCGGAAAAATGAGATACTTGGAGTACGCGGAACTTGGGCTGGCGTTCGACGGGCACGCAAACAAACATGAAATTCAAGAAGATCGAACCCCAGGAATTGGAATGTTCACCGACGGCCATGCGGCCGTTCGGCTGCATGGAATTGTGGGCCGGCAATGAGCGTGCGCACCGCTCTCTGGAACTCGCCGGGCTCGAGAGCGATGTGATCGCGGTGCCCGCCGGGGGCGCCAAGGGCGGCGACTTGTCGGCTGTTTTTTCTTGCAGCGACAACATTGCGCGGGTGGTTTTGGCGGATTGCGTGGGGCACGGCTACACAGCGAGCGGCGTGGCGCGGCATGTGCATCACTTATTGCACGAGTTCCAAGACATCCGGGACACGGCGGGCTTGCTCGCGGCGCTCAACGATGCGTTCACGCTTTCGAACGACAATTCAGGCGAGTCCCTGCGTCTGACCACCGTCGTGACCGGTACGTTCGACGGAACTACCGGCGAATTCAATTTTGCTTATGCCGCGCATCCGCGGTTGCTGCTCCGGCGCGCGCAACAGACGCGATTTTTCGAGCTGGGAGAAGGTTTGGAAGGATTTCCCCTCGGGTTCATCATCGGCGAAACCTATAACCAGCAGAGCGTGCGGCTAAACCAGGGAGACATGATCCTGGCGTTCTCGGACGGGGCGACTGAAGTTCGCTCGCCGTCGGGGGAGCAACTCACGTTCCAAGGATTCTTGCAACTAGCCGACAAAACGTTAAACGCGCTGCCGAAGCCCTTCTCTCTGCATGATTTTTCTGAGGCATTACTCCAGGGCGTTCACCATTTTCGAGGCGCTGAGGGAGAGTTGGAAGACGATGTCACGTTGTTGACGCTGCGGCGGATTTCATGAAGCTTTCGTGTTCGAGCACGGCTACGCGAGGCCAGCACAACTTCGCGTGTCACTTGAAAGGATGCTCCGCAAAATATTGCTCGAGACTCGCGAGCATCTCTTCTGAGGCCAATTGAACATTGCGGTTCAGAGCGGCAACGATAGCGGGCACATCTTTTCCAGCCACGGACTCGTCATGCGAGTAATAGCGCGTCCAGACGGTCACACCCGATTTTAGGTCGCGCATTTCCAGTTCAAAAGTCAGTCTCGCGACCATCGTGCTTGCTGAAACCTCTTTGAAGTCATAGAGGTGGCCGCGGATCAGGAAGTCACCGCTGGCATTGCTGCGCTCCGCGTAAACCGACTTGTAGTGGCCCGAGGATCGCAGGCGTCGCAACAAAACCATTTGAATCATCTCCGTCGGAGGTTCCGCCCAACGCTGATATTCGTATGTTCCCATCTGCTCGCCGCCGCCGCTGTAAACGATGCGGTCTTCACGATACAGATGCGAAGCGGATAGCGGACCGAAGAGAAGCGTGGCAGCCACCGGGTCCGCCCCTGGTGCCGCGGGTCGTTCACCAGGAACAGTCAACTGGTAATACTTGCTGGGGCGAGCGGCCCCACAGCCAGAGAGGGTTGTGGCGAGCATAAAACTCATTATCCAGGCAGGCCAACAAGCCTTCTCGGAACTACTTGAGCCGCGCCTCCGCTTCCCTTTCGTGTCTGTCAATCCCTCCAAGGTTTCTTCCTCGCGGGTCATTTGTACTCTCCGGGTTTGTGCTCCGGCGGGCTACTAGACCGAATCAGAGTGTAAGGCCGGCGCTTGATAACGTCTGTGAATTCCCTCAAGTTCTCCGAGACGTGGCGAAAGTTTTCCAGCAGTTCATCAATGTTCTCGGCATTCACGTCCAGTGTCTGGTCGAGCTTTCCCGTCAATTCCGTTAAGCCCCCGAGAGAGCGACGCAGCTCAAGGACCGCCTTGCGCAAGTCTTCACGGTTTTCTCCGATCAGGGAATCCACGTGATTCAGCGCCTCATTTGCCTCCGCTGAAGTCTTTCTCAAATCCTCAATCAAGGGAGCGAATTTCTGGCTGGCGGTGTTCAGGTTCTGGACCGCGGATTTTACGTTCGCGCGGTTTTCCGAAATCATTCCGTGGGCGCCTGATAGGGTTTCGGCGAGGTTGGCGCGGTTGCGGTCATTCATCAAGTCGTTCATGCGGTTCACCGTCAGCTTCAAGTCGTTTGCGCGATCATTGAGAGTTTTCAGAAGCTCCTGCGCCTGCGGGGCGATTTCATTGATTTTTGCGGTGAGCGCGTTGAAGTCAATGTAAGGTTCGGAGGGCAGAGTCGCGCCGGGACCTGCCAACTTGGCTTTGTCGCTTCCTGGAATAATTTCCAAATGATTGTCCCCCAGCGGACTCAGACTCATGATTTTCACGCGGCTGTCGGTCTTCACGGGGAGATCGGCCTGCACGCTGAAAGTAATCTCGATGCGCGATGGATCCTTTGAATCGAGTTGCAGTTTCTCGACGCGTCCGACCTTGGGACCGCCCGCATAGCGCACGGTCGAGCCCGGCTCCAAGCCGCCCGCAAATGGAAAATATGCGCGGAAGGTCGAGGCGGAGCCACCGAAAGCGCCGCTCAACGTAAATACCGTCGTAACCAAAATTCCTGCGGCTGCTAGCACAAACGCGCCCACGATAGCCTGCTCTTTCTTCGATTGCATCAGACACCTCCCCTTTGGGTCATCGAACGGCCAGCCGCACGATGATCTTCGGTAAGCATTTGCAGGTAATCTGCTTCCTGCAAAACTTCCGGCTCCGCGATGCGGTCAAGAAATTGCCTTACACGCGGATGCGCGCTCGACCGCATTTCTTCCCTCGAACCACTGGCAACAATATTTCCTTTTTCAATCAGCACCATACGGTCGGCGATCAAGAAGGCGCTCGCCAACTCGTGGGTCACCACGACGATGGTCATGTGGAAGGCTTTCTTCAGCTCAAGGATCAATTCATCGACGCCAGCGGCGATAATGGGGTCGAGCCCGGCGGAAGGTTCATCAAAAAAGAGGATTTCCGGATCCATGGCCATAGCACGAGCCACCGCCGCGCGCTTCTTCATCCCGCCGCTCAGTTGCGATGGCAGGTAGTTTTCAAAACCCGCCAGACCCACCTGATCCAGCTTCAACCGCACGATAATCTCAATCGTCGGTTCCTCGAGCCTGGTATGCTCGCGGAGCGGAAGCGCCACATTCTCTCCGACGGTCATCGACCCGAACAACGCACCACCCTGAAAGGACATTCCGATTCGTTTGCGGATTGCATTCATTTCTGCGTCGGAGATTACAGCTAGATTCTTGCCTTTGAGCCAGATTTCTCCCGAACTGGGCCGCTGCAGACCTACCAAGGTGCGCAATAGCGTGCTCTTTCCTGAACCGGAGCCTCCCAAGATCACGAGCGTTTCGCCGCGCATCACTTCGAAGGTGAGCCCATGGAGAATCTCCCGCTCACCGTAATTCACGCGGAGATCGCGCAGCGAAATCATCGCTTCCAGTTTTGAATCGTCCCTCGGTTCCATCGGTTTGCTTCTTCCTAGCGCTGGCCCAAGAAAAAGAATAATGTCGTAAAGACCAGGTCGACCAAAATCACCAGAAATATGGAGACAACCACCGCTCGCGTAGTGGAGCGCCCAACTTCCTCGGCCCCTACGCCAGTCGTTAGACCTTCATGACATCCCACGGCGGTAATGGCAATCCCAAAAACGACGCTCTTGATTAATCCCGTCACGATGTCTCGCAGGAAAAGCGTATCGAGCGAAGCGCGAATGTAGCGGCCGAAGAAAAAACCTGCCTGCGTCACGCCAAAGAGCGCTCCGCCCAGAATTCCCATGGAGTTCGCCCAGATGGTCAGGCAGGGGAGCATGATGGTCATGGCCAAGAACTTTGGCGCGACCAGAAAATCGACCGGATGAATCGCCATCGTCTCCAGCGCGTCAATTTCCTCGGTGACCCTCATGGTGCCGATTTCCGCGGCGAAGGCGGAGCCTGAGCGCCCGATGACCACAATCGCGGTAATCAACGGCCCGAGTTCGCGTGTCATGGAAATGGCAACGGCGTTTGCGACAAAAGTGATGGCGCCAAATTTGCGTAATTCGTATGCGCTTTGCAGCGCCAGAATCAATCCGATAAAAAAAGTGATCAGCGAAAGGATGGGCAGAGCCCGCACACCAACTTGCATCGCCTGAGAAATTGTTTGTTGCAAGCGGATCGGCTTTCCCTTGAACGGCGCGATAAATGTGTAATAAGCGGCGCGCGCGCCCAGCGAGGTCAGCGATCCAAGATAAGCGAGGCCGTCGGTGACCGATCCACCAATTTGTGCCGCAAATTCCACGTTGCCCCTCGAGGAGACTGGGCGCCTAAAGACCATGCCTCAGGGCGATACGGCTTGCTCCTCATTCTCGTAAATTTCGAAAATCTTCACCAGCTTGGAAAGCTGGAGAACTTCCCTAACCGTCGTGTTCAAACCATACAGAATCAGCCGGGCTTTCAGGTCCCGCGATACTTTCAGCCCCTCCACAAGAGACGCAACGCCCGAACTATCCATGTAGCGAACGCCTTTCAAGTTCAGGATCACCCGGGGCACGCGCGCCTCGCGCAGTTCGTGCAAAAGGGCTTTTCGTAGTTCCGGTGACGAAGCGAGATCCACGTCTCCACGGACATCAAAAATGGTCATATTGTCCAGGCGACGCGCGGAAATTTCCACTATTCTTTCTCCTCAGACACCCTTCTCGGGCTTCGGTACATCAAGAAGTTTTATCAGGCGCAGGTGGTTCTTTCCGAATTTGCGGCGGAATTCTACCGCGTCCATGCATTCGTTGATGAAATGCAATCCCAAGCCGCCCGGCCGGACTTCTTCGAGGGGGCGTCCACACCATTTCGCATGGTCAATCTTCTTGCCGCGGTCTTCGAGCACAATTTCCAGAGCTTTTCTTTGATTACCGTCTCGCGGAACCTCAATCCGGCGGAACAATGCGCGGATCGGGTGTCCCTGTTCTCCGCCATAGGCGTGTTTGATGATGTTGGTGAGAGCCTCATCGACCGCCAACACCACTGCCCGGCATTCCGCGCTGGAAAACCCCAACGTCTCGGCGAGCTGGCCCAAGGCATGGCGCACCACACAGAGCATTTCGGGATTGCTCTGCAATTCCAAGTTCAGCAAAGGGCTGCTTCGGCTCATTGGAGGCTCTCGATTGACACCAGGTTTATAGTTCCCTGGACACGCAGTTTGCAGCAGCTTCCGGGACAGTCAGTACCAACGATGATACACGGAATCTCGGCGCACGCTGGCTCAAAAAGGTAAACCCAGATGCTTGCTTATAAGATGCCGGAGCAGTCATAGCGAGTGCAACACTCGGTCATGTCAAGGTCCCGAATCTTACGTTCTCCAGCGCCGCACATGATAGACTTGCCTGACCATTTCACCATCGGCAAGGCATGCGGTATCTGCACTAATGTGCGCGGCTGACGAATTTCCCGAATTGCTTCCGACTTTCACTGTGATTGGAGGCCGCCCGTTACAAGATCCGGACGGCTGACTAGCTTAAGCGACAGAATCCAACGGCGGAATGGAAAATGGATACGTCGGCGGAAAAGAAGCAGAGAGTGGAGCTTGGCGACTATTTGGCCGCCGAGCGAACGTTTCTTGCGTGGGTTCGCACCGGGCTGGCGCTGATGGGATTTGGTTTCGTGGTTGCGCGGTTCGGTCTCTTCCTGCAGCAGCTCCGGCTTGCCGACCAAGTTCCCTCAAACCTGTCTTATGGGATCTCGTTGTGGTTCGGGACGACACTCATCGGTGTGGGAGTTGCCGTGAATCTCTGCGCCGCTTTGCGCCACGTGCGTTTGGTTCGTCAACTCGACGCGGGCGAACCTGAGCTTTTGGGTTCTTTGACCTTCCCTGTCGCCACCGCGTTGTTTCTGGTTTTCGTTGGATTGGCGATGGCGATTTATCTCGTATCTGTGCGCGGTTCGGCAAATCCTCCGACGGGAAGCACCATGGAGACAACCATGACACCTGGAATGATGCCCGCAAGCAACAAGGGAATCATCGACAAACGGAGCAATCACTCGGTCGAGGCCACCGTGGAAAAGCTCAAGAACATTCTGCAATCTAAGGGCGTCACCTTATTTGCGCTGGTCGACCACAGTGGAGAGGCCGAAAAAGTGGGAATGAAAATGCCGCCGACCAAGCTGCTCATCTTCGGCAGCCCCAAAGCGGGAACGCCACTTATGTTGGCCGCCCCCAGCGTTGCCATTGATCTGCCTCTGAAAATCCTAGTTTCGGAAGATGACCAGGGAGAAGTCTGGGTTTCCTACAATAGTCCCGACTACTTGAAGGGGCGACATGGTCTGCCTCCAGAATTGCTGGCTAACATTGCCGTCGTAGACACCTTGGCGTCCATGGCTTCCGAGTAGCCTCGCTAATCGAGGAGCGCGTGCGTGGAGCATCCAAATCACCACGCCTTCAACCGTTGCAAGAAAAGTTCCACGTTAGAGGCATTGGGTTTCCCAGGGCTTGAACAAACTCTAGGTTCCCGAAGCCGGCGGAGGCACGGTCCAGCCAACAACCATTGTATAATCAATAGGATAGCGGCGGACAGGACTCCTGGCAGATTGAATGTGGGACGGAAATGGCTGGTAAATACCAGAGAAAAAGCGGTCCCAAAGCGAAGTACGATTCCAGACCGCGGGGTAGGATCCACGTGGGCCGCGCCCCGCGAGTCGTACTCCCCCAAAACTGGTTAGCGGCCGGGCCTGGTCATCGGAGCGAATCCTGTGGAGCCCTTTACCCAATCTTTTGCCTTCATTTGGGAATACGCATTCTGCCGTATTCGCCGTGGACGCCTGTCACGCCCGTCAGCGCATCATTTATTGGAATGCAGGAGCGCGTAGCCTATTCGGTTATTCAGAGGTCAAGTTCTGAAGCAGCCCTGCTGGCGCGTGCTTGGCGACCGAGGAAGGCAACGGCCATGGAGCGGGCCAAATTGCCGGCGTCCAACGTTGCCTATCGTGTGGAAACTTTCCGCCGCACTGTTATTTTGATGATCGGCTTCGTGGGCCGTACTTCTCACGGGGCCATTGACCCAAGCGCCTGGACTAAGTCCAACCTGCCGTTGCCCATGGGTTTTTCGGGGGTGAAGGGCGCTAGGGGCGCTGCATTAGCCACGGCGCCGGCGGCCCGAGACTGATTTGTGCTCGCTTGCATATCTAGCAGCAGAGAGGATGCACCGGAAACGAACGGCGCACTGAAAGAAGTTCCCCATCCGGCGGCGTAGGTGTTGAAGGGATAGGTTGTGACGATGGCTTCTCCGGGAGCGGCGACCCATACGATGGCATCGCCATAGTTGGAAAATGAAGACGGCGTATCTGCGTCGCTCGTGGAGGCCACTCCCATCACATAGTCTTGCCACTCCGCAGGGTAAACATTCAGCGGAGGAGCCGATTGGCCATCGTTGCCAGCCGACGCGATACAAATGATGTTGTTCTGGTTGGCATAGCTCAACGCCATCTGCAGTTCCGGTGAGTTTGTCTGCGTGTCAAAGCTCATGTTGATTACGTTGGCGTTATTCTGCACTGCATAATAAACGGCCCGCACAATGTCGGAGAGGAAGCCTGTACCGTCCGATTTGAAGGTTTTCAAAGGCAAGAGTCGCGCCGTCGGAGCAACCAGGTGGATCACACCCATGACCATAGTGCCGTGACCGAACGCGACGTACTGACACGGCGTTTGCTGGTTGCAATCAAGGACGGCCGCCGTAGACTGGTCCAGTACCGCAGCAGTGGATTGATTGACTTGAGCTGCGGAGCAACTCGGGCAGGGTGGAGGCGGGCATGAAGTGCGGAGGCACGAAGAAGATATATCTGTTAGTTCTGAACCACCCGGCTGATTCCGTGCAAAGTCGTAACCCCGCAATAGAACCCTTCTTAGCGCGGGATGCGTGGGATCCACGCCTGTGTCAATATCCGCGACAATTCCGCTGCCAGTGACTGCAAACTGGCTCTGCGCTTCCGCGACGCCGACGATATGTGCGGCGGGTTGGTTTGCATAGCTATTCCATACGGTTCCCCTTGTGTCGGGATAGTGTACCGGAGTTCTGTCCGACAGCAGGTTCTTCAGGTCTGTTGTCGGAGGCATTGTATTTAGTGACCCGATCGGAAATAAGTTGAGCAACTGATCCGCTTCGGCATCCACAATTCCCAGAGGGAGAGCCAGCAGTTCGTCCAAGTCAAGCGGACTGGTGATCAGGAAAAGTTGGCCGCCGGGATCCCCCAGTCCACGCACCACTGTGCAGGGCAATAGGGGAAGATTGCACACCGTTTGAAGCGTTTCGAGATCGAGCGTGGTGCGGACGATAAATCGGTTGTCGGCAGAGGCTTTGGCTGGCCAGAGTCCGCAGAGGAGCACGAGCACAAATACAGATTTGAACCTCATGGCCTACCCCCCCCTTAGAATAAAAGTATTGCTGTGTCGACAAATCCGCAGAAATCTCGGGATTTGCGATTCTTATGTCCAACTTATGACGCGCTGCAAATCGGGCAAGCCGAAATCGGGCAAACCGGCCGATACCCAGAAGTTTTCTCGGGCTTTTATTTCTAACGTGATGCCTGGCTCTGGCTCGAATTCAAAGTGAAACTCGCCCCACTCATTCGTCCTCGCTATTCCAATCAACCCTGAATGGCCCTGGACAACGATTGGAACGCCGCCCAGATAAGGCTTCCCTTTGGCCGCGTCCAAGACCTGACCAATCAGAGTGATGTGTTGCGAGCCGCTCTGCCCTTCGAGGGAAAGGTCCGCTACGAGCGTGTCGGATTCATAACGGAGTTGGCGATACATGGGCTGGGAGGATCTGATACCAGCGAACGACGGTTGCAGAAGGCTATCAAAGACCAGCGGCGCGCCACGCGTGACTTGGCGGGGAACAGTACCCCGGCGGAGCAGGGAGTCCAAGTTGGGCCACAGCTCTTGGAAAAGGGTATCCAGCCGAACTACCGGAACAGAATAAGCATCCAGCACCTGGAGCAATTCCGGGTCGCTTTGTTCCCTTATGAGAACCATCAGGCGGCCTCGTAGGTCAGGAACCCGCTTGTGGAACAAGGCCACCACGCGGGCTGGAGGTGAATCTGCTAGCTGCGGGTCAAGGATAGCGGCATCAGGTCTTTCCCGCCCAAACAGCTCCACGGCCGTCTTCAAAGCTGAAGCGACAAGGCACTGGTACCCCATGCTCCGGAGCAGCACCCGCACGTTGTCACGCACGAGAGGGTTGGCTCCGAGCATTAGTACCTTGAGCTGGGTGCGCGCGGTTTCCAACGGTCCCTACTTGTAAGTAACCCGTTTTAGGGTCGGCTAACTAGCAGATAAAGCATGTAAGGATGGCAGTCAATTTAGGGAAACCCTCAAAACTCTATAGGGATTACTATGGAAAATCGGAAAAGCGGACAGCCAACAAAGTATTGATACCGGCACGCTTGTCCAAATTAGGCTTTGAGACTCTTAGGCAAAAAGGCCGAGTATCGGCCTACGAACGTTTCGTGAGCCGAACGCGTTGGGGCCTAGTTAGCCACCTGCACCCACGCACGCCGACATAACCATCGACGGCCTGATAGATATGGCGGAAGCGTGTGGGAGTCGAACCCAAACATTCGACTCCCAAGTCCCGGCGAATGATGACGTTGCGGTTTCCGCCAAGTCCCATTGGAGTCAATTGGAGTCCAAGAGTCTTAGGTTTTCTTTTTCCGTCCAGCTTCTTCCCTTCTCCCGCTCCCGTTACGCGCGTTTGCCCTGGCCCCATCCCGAAAATCAGGAATCAATTAGGGCCGCGGAGCGTTCTAAACCGCGGCCTGGAACATTACGCCCTCGGCCTGAATGCCAGCAAGGTTCACGCACGAGTTGGCCCGATTGAAACATCACTCCTTGACGAAGATCCTCCCGCTGCGAGAAGTCAAATGCAAACCGTTTCCGATGGGAGCTGCCAAACTGGGATAGATCCGCCATCTGCCCGTCCGTTTGCGGGTTACGACGGGCTATCCAGCTATTGGGTCATGAGGGTTCAGGACCATCCGACAACGTATTACGTCGCTGCAACCACAGTAATGGCATGGAGGATCGTCAAATACTTTTCGGACCCGCGCCAGCCGCCGGCGGCCGCGAGGAAACGTTCTTGTCAGCTTCCTTTTTTGCGCTCCTGTCGATTTCGATCGAACCTTTGAAGTCCGCGCCGTCCTCGATCATGATTTGTGCCGTAGTCAAATTCCCGATTATCGAACCGTCCTTCCTAATCTCGATCCGTCCCTTCGCGCGCACATTTCCCTTCACGTAACCGTACACCACCACGTCGCGGGCGTTGATGTCAGCCGTTAGCTTCGCCGTCGCTCCGACCGTCAGCTTCCGCTCATCAAGCTGGATCAGTCCTTCGACCGAGCCTTCGATTAGCAGATCCTCAGTGCCGGAGATGTCGCCTTTCACATGCAGGCTCGACCCTAGGCACCCCGTCGTGCCCGGGGCCGCAGCTTGCGGCGTATCCGGTTTTTTCTTATCCCAGATCGGACGCTCCTAAGAGACAGCACACCCCACGCAAATTTCCCGCCGGGCGTGCATCAAACTCGATCCCCCGCTCCAGCTCACAGAAATTCCTTGCGAGATTCAGCGTTGCCCAGAATCCTACTCCTGCGAGGGGGGCGCATCAAGGCGCGGCGTGCTGGGCCGCGTTCGGAAAACAACTCCTTTTGGGCATCCAAAACAGGGAATTCAGTGCGAACAGAATCAATCACTTGCGACCTGCGTAGAAGTAGGGTTTCTGGGCAACCTCGGCCTATTGGTGGACTCTAAGCCTTAGCTGAGGAATCTCAACTTCTGGATTGCCGTCACTCGGCAACAATCCTGATGATGATCAGGCTGAGAGGGGCTACAATGCCCCGAGGCGTTGGGGATTCTATATCCCGCTGTACTCGTCGCCGCGCGACTGTCGCAATCTAGAAAGTCAACTTCAATCCAAACTGGATTTGCCGCGAGGTGGTCACCGTGCTCAGAATAGCGCCGGCGCTGGGATTCACCGCGCCTGTGGGCAGTAGGGCAGTCCGGTTCGCCGAATTGGGCACGCCGAAGTTCGGATGATTGAAGATGTCGAACATCTCGGCGCGGAAGTGCAGCGCCTTGCCTTCTGCCAGTACAAATTGTTTGAACAGAGAGAAATCCCAGTTTACCAGCTTGGGGCCAATGAGCGTGTTCCGGCCGAGATTCCCGATCGTGTTGACGGGCTGCAGCACAAAGGCGTTCGCGTCGAACCAGTGTTTAGGGTCGCCGGTGACCGGATTGTTAGAAAAACCCGGGCGGACATCCGGACGCTCATGAATCGAGAAGTCGATGGTATTCAGGTTTCCTGATTGGTTGTGGCCGAGTCGCACTTCAAAGGGCGTCCCGGATTGCGCCGTCACGATACTATTGAGTTGCCAGCCTTTCACAAGCACACCGGCAAAGCCTGTCCGGCTGCTTCCAAACGGCAATTCGTAGCTCCAGTTCGCCACTAAGACATGCTCCACCGAAAAGCTGGAAAGGCCGCGGTCCGCTTTGCGATCATAAAAATTAATCGAATATTGAGTACTGTTGTCGAAATCCTGCGAGTTAATTCCGCTCGACTCGTCAATGGAGCGCGAAAATGTGTACGACACTTGCGCGCGCAGACCGTGCGACAGCCGTTTGGAAACGCCCGCCTGCAGTGCGTTGTAGAACGATTGCGCGTCTGTCTCTCGCTGCGTCACCCCGCCGAAGCTGGTGTTGCGGCGGCAACAGGTGTTTATCGTTTTCGGAGTGTTGTTAGTGCCATCACCTATGAACTCTGTTCGTCCGTCAGCATTAATGACATAAGGAGCCAGATTGGCATCCGCTACTCGAATCAGATGGAGCCCGCGAGAGCCTGCATATCCCAGGGTCACATTCCAATTGCCGGGCAGCGCCCGCTGCAGGCTCAGGTTGTACTGCATGATGTAAGACGGCTGTAGGTCGAAATTCACGGTCTGAAGATTCGCTTTGATGCAAGAAGGAGTTGCGGGACAAATGGGTGTGGTGATAGGGCCCTGCACGGCGTTCGGAAATGCGGGATTTGCTCTGCTGGTGCGCGTCGTGAACGGTGGGTTGAGGCTCCCGGAAAACACGTAATACTTGGGCAGAAGCTGGTCGTAGAAAATCCCAAACCCGGCGCGCACGGAAGTCGTTCCGTTCTTGAATGGATCCCACGCCAGACCAATTCGCGGCGCAAAATCTTTCAGTGCCGGGTTGGCGTACCACGGATTGCCAACGATGATCGCGGGATCCGCTATGCTTCGCAGATTCGAGATTTTCCCGTTCGCTTCTGTGGGAACTGTGGCGAACTCGTATCGCAGGCCCAAATTGAAGGTCAAATTTGGTTTCCAACGATAGTCGTCCTGCAGGAAAAACGCATAGAACGATTGCCGGAAGCCGCGATTCGGATCAATTCTTCCCGGAATAGCGAAGTTGATCTGCGCAGGCGCGCCCATTAAGAAATTCTCCAGACTTGTGAACGTTTCGATGCCGCCCAACTGGCTCGTCGTCTGCTGATTGAATTGCATGCGCTGCCCCTCAAATCCGAACCGAAAACCATGCGCACCCTTCGTCCAAAAGAACGTGTCATGCCACTGGTAGTTATTCAGATGGTCATTACGCGGGAGGCGGTAATCGCCCACCATCTCCGTCACCAGTCCCTGAATAGTGAGAAATCCAAATTGCACGCCGCCCGCCGAGGGAGGGATCCACCAAAGGTTGGACGGCACATCCACGAGACGCTGGTTATCGACCTCTGCAGTGGAACGAGCGAAGCTCACTCGCAGCGTATTGATCAGCGCCTGCGAAAACGAATGCACGTGTTCGAGCGTAAGGTACTGATTGCGCGAGCGCTCCTTAGTGAACACGTCCGGCGGCTTGTCTCTGACCTGCCGTTGCACGTTTCCGTTGTCGAATGTGTAGCGGCCAAACAAGATGTCTTTCCCGGAAAGACGATGATCGATTCGGCCCTGCGCGAAGTACTCATCGGTAGGTTGCAGGCGTGTGAAAGAATACCCAGCCGTTCCGGTAGGTTTCTGATTCTTATCAAGTACCTCGGGCCCATTCGCGCGCGGGAAAAGAACCTGCAATAGGGAACTCACAGCCGCGGAGGTGCTGGGTACAGCAACGTTCTTCAGGCCGTTCGCCATGCAGCTTGGGTCGCTTGGCGTGCAGGGCAAAAGAAAATTGCGCGCGTTATCGTCCGGAACAAAGGTTGCGCCCGTTACGCCGAGGCGCTCCTTAATCGCCTCGAAAGCCCCAAAGAAGAATGTCTTGTCGTGGCGAATCGGCCCGCCTAGCGTTCCCCCGAACTGATTGCGCTTAAAAGACGGAATGGGGTTTGTCGCTGGATCAAAATAATTCTTCGCGTCCAGCGCCGAGTTGCGCAGATACTCAAACAAGTTTCCATGGAGCTTGTTGGTTCCCGACCGCGTAATAGCGTTGATGATGCCGCCGGAGGACCTGCCAAACTCCGCGGAATAAGAATTCGTCAGAACCTGAAATTCCTGCACTGTCTCCACGCCCAGCAGCACGCCGCCCACGGACCCCGGCGTCTTGTTGTACACGTTGTTGATGTCCGAGCCGTCCAGAAGAAAGCTGTTCTGCTCCGGGCGCGCTCCATTGATCGTGATTTTCTTTCCACGCCCGCCCACAGCGTCGCTCCCGGCCGCGACCGCGGCGTTTACGCCCGGCTGCAAAAGCGCCAGCTCCTGAAACGAACGCCCATTGAGCGGAAGATCATTCATCTGCATGCGGTTCACCGTTCCACTTAACGCAGCGGAACCTAGGTCGATCGGCGGAGCGTCCTCTGCTGTGACGTTCACCCGTTCAACGGCGCCTGCGATTTCCAGTTTGACGTCCAGCACCGCGTCTTGCCCGATCGTCAGCTTAACGCCCTTCAGCACGGCGACTTGAAAGCCGGCCGCCCTCACGCGCAGCTCGTATTCTCCGGGAGGCAGCAGAGGTTCGCGATAGCGCCCTTTGTCATCCGTTGTAAGAGCTCGCACCGCACCCTGTTCGACGTTGCGGATTTCGATCGCCGCGCCGGGAACAAAACCCCCGGACGGGTCGTAAACAGTGCCTTGTAAGCTGGCCCCTACCGTTTGTGCCGAACACGTGGTGGTATTGATAACCAATGAGAGAAATAGCAGTCCCCAGGCAGCTCGCATAGCACACCCCTTTCACAAAAACTAGCAGTCTATTTTCGGTACAATACGCCCAAAATCGTCCCAACGGCCATACCGATGAATTCCCGCCAGGTCTGCTGGCGAAAAGCAGAGATGGCAAACGCGTCCGACTTCGGAGAAATAGGCAACAGCCCTGCTTGCAACTCAACATCCTCAAACCGAGAGGCTCCACCATCTCCAGCGTAAATCCTCAGGTATCGCATGCAGTCAGCTCCGAACGAAAATGCTCGTCGCGGGAAGGACGCATGTCCAGGCGTGAGACCTGCGTCCCGCATAACGCCTGTTCATAAGCTATCTCAACACCCTTTTAAATCACCTTAACCTGCTTAAAGACTCCAAGAGAGGTTTTGAATAGTTCTAGACTGGCCCGAACAAAGCCGGGCGCAAGTTCTCTCCCGACCGGCTGCAATCGTAGGCCATCTCAGCTTATTTTTCGAGTTGCCCAGCGTCAATGAATCGTTGGTGCGAGAGGCGAAGAGGAGGTGCTGGGCGGATTGTCGGCTTTAGCGGCCAATCTCTACCCATTTTCCCGCGTCTCGGGATGATTGAACGACTTGTAGGGTGACCTGCACATCGTGCACCGAAGCAGATCTCCAATGAGCTGCGATTCTTTTTGTCGCACTTTCCGCACCGCTTGATCTCTCAAGATCTTAGCCGGAGGCGGAACTGATTCCTCCTGAAGAAAAAATCCAACTGAAAAAAGAATAACACTTCCCACCTAAACTTCTCTTGTATTAGAGAAGATTGTGAATGATCCTCAAAGCACATTGTGAGGGGAAGTTGAAATTGACCCACTACGGGGATATAAGCGTGACAATTCAGGTCATCCACGGGTTAACTACCCGAACCGAGAGGTCTTCAAAGTGCGATACGTTTCGCGTCGCGAGCGTCGCATGACACGCCACCACGATGCCGGCAATCATCGTGTCCCGCAGTTCACCGGGGCGCCCCTTCTTGTGTCGCATTGCCATCAGATCACCTGCCTTCTGCGCTGCGACCGTGTCAAAGGGAGCGACCCGGCTTTCGATTTTGTCGACACGGGCCCGTTCGAAAGCTTGCATCAATACAGAACGTCGCTTCGCGATCGGCAAGATTTGTAATCCGAGCCGAATCTCTAGGATCGTAACTGAAGTCGTCCAGATGGACGAGCGAGGCTGCTTGTCGAGCCAATCGACGACCCTCTTATCCGCTGATTGACGCATCAGCGCCGAGAGCACGTTCGTGTCCAGGACAATCATCGATCGAAGGACGCAGGCTTAGCCTCATGCCCACGCAGTTCTGGGATGTCTTCGTCAAGTCCCGCGTTAGCAAACAATGAGGCGATTTCCGTACCCAGCCCCCCAACCGCGACGTCTTGTTCATTGACGGCATTTCGTAGAATGTCTCGCACTTCCTCCTCCATGCTTCGGCCATGCCGTGACGCACGCCGCTGAAGCCGCGCTTTGACCTCTTTCTCGATATTTCGAACAACGAATTGAGCCACGTGCTCCTCCTCACGTCATCGATATCAGATATCATACCCAGTGTTAAAATCTTCATGCGAAATTCCTGGGATAGGAATGTCGTGGGGCAGTTTGAATTTTGATGTTTTGTGTCACGGATCACAAAACTCAACTGACCCACTACGCGGCAAGGCCCAAGCCGGTTCGAGGCGAATGAATCTGATTTTCATCAGGAACCGCCCGGTATTCGCGGCACTGGCTGCGCTAGTGCTGAGTTTTTCAGGCGTCCTAGCGCGCGCGCAGAACTGTTCTCCGAAGCGAGAAGACGGGATCACCATTGTCGGGACCGTGCGAGATGAACAGGGGACAGCGGTCGCGGGAGCTGCGGTACGACTGATAGGGAAAGACGTTCGGTATTCTCTTGAAGTGAAGAGCGGGCCAGACGGTACGTTCACGCTTTCGATTTCTGCACCCGGAACCTACACGTTGTGGGCACAAACAAACGGACGTCGTAGCAACGCTGTGAGTTCGCTTGTGTTGGCACCGGGGGACAAGAAGCAAATCGAACTGGTGATGGATCCCTCATTCCCCAGCATGGAATTCGATGACGAGCCGAATTTCTCGGTGGCGGGCGTCACGGATTGGAACGACACGGAGATTCATGGGTCGGACGCGAGCCAGCGAACGAGCGAAGCGCTGGTGGAGGAAACACTTTCGCTGAAGCCGGCGGGCGCTACTGATTCAAAGGCGGGCGCCGGGGCCGAAAACTCTCGCGATAGCGAAAAAGAATTGCGTGAACAACGCGAGCGAGTGAAGAAACTTCTCGCGAGCGCGGAAACGGCGGATGCGCATCGAAAGCTAGCAGAATTGGACGAACGATTGGGCGATCCGCTGGAGGCGGTGCACGAGTACGAGCGCGCCACACAGATGGACCCCAGCGAGCAAAACTATTTCGAATGGGGCATGGAGCTGCTCCTACACCGCGCAGACCAGCCGGCTGTGGAAGTTTTCACGAAAGGAACTCGATCACACAAGCGTTCGGCCAGGATTCTGGCGGGGCTGGGCGTGGCGCTCTACGCGGGGGGAAACTCCGAAGAGGCGGCGCGGAAGCTTTGCGAAGCGGCGGACTTGAACCCCGCGGACCCCGCTGCGTACTTGTTCCTCGGAAGAATCGAAAGGGCTGTGCCGGCGGTGCTGCCGTGCGGTGAGGAAAAACTGGCGCGGTTTGCGAAAGACCAGCCCGAGAATGCGCTGGCCAATTATTATTACGGAATTGTTCTGTGGAAGCGGAGCCGCGGAATGGAACAATCAGGCGGTGCGCAGCAGGCGGAAGCGCAGCTCGAAAAAGCAACGGCGATCGATCCCAAGTTTGGCGAAGCTTATTTGCAGCTGGGGATTATGCATTTTGCACAAGGCGGACTCGAACAAGCGATTCGCGAGTACAAGAAAGCATTGGAGGCAAGTCCGCAACTCAGCGAACCGCATTATCGATTGGGGCTGGCCTACCGGCGAATGAACGAAGAAGCAATAGCGGAGCAGGAATTTCGTGTGTACGAGGAGATGCAGAAAGCTGAGACCGCGGCACTGGAGAAAGAGCGGCGGGAGCTGCGGCAGTTTCTAATTATTTTGAAAGACCAGCGACCGGCAACGCCACGCTGATGTGCAAGGCAGAGAGGCAATTCCTCAGGGGCTAAAGGCCTTCTGGACCCACAGGGTCGCATGGTCAGAGCTGAAGCTCCGACGTCCTAAAGGGTATTTGTGGAATAGCCTCTATTTTGACCAAGGCCCAGCGTGATGTACGATGCCGGAGCCCTCGCGGATGGTGATGCTCTGGTTGGCCTTCACCTGTTTGAACTGTTCCAGTTTTTGCGTGGTTGGCCATTTCACTTCGATGAGATCGACCGTTTGATTCTTTCCGAGGCCGAAATGGAGGCGCAGATCGCTTTGCGACATGACGCTGGTGCCGCAGTGGACTTCGTCCATCTGTACGTGCTTGCCGGTGACGACACGAACGCGAGCGCCGATGGCCGTGCGATTGCATTTCGTACCAAGCAATTTAATTTTGATCCAGTTTTGCTGATTGCCACCATCGTTGCGTAGGAGCGAAGGCGGGTCGTTCATGTTCAGGACCAGCGCGTCCATGCCGCCGTCGTTGTCGTAGTCGCCGAAGGCCGCGCCGCGGCTGGAGAATCGCTCGCTGACGCCCGGGCCCATTTCGGCCGAAACGTCTTTAAATCTTCCGTCGCCGAGATTTTTGTAAACGAGACGCGGATTCTTGAAGGTCTGGCCAGTCTCGTGTCCTTCGATTTCCGGGTAGACATGGCCATTGATCTGCAGGATGTCCTGCCAGCCGTCATTGTCGAAATCGATGAAGCCACAGCCCCAGCCGACGTACTGATTGTTGATGCCGATGCCGGAAGAAAACGTGACGTCACTGAACGTGCCGTCACCATTGTTGTGGTAGAGGTTGCAGGTATCGTCGGCGAAATTTGTTTTGAAAATGTCGAAGGAGCCGTCGCAGTCGTAGTCGGCAACGGCCACGCCCATCCCAGCTTGCTCGTGGCCATTTTCGCTGTAGGCGCATCCGGCCATGACAGCGATGTCGGTAAGCGTGCCGTCGTGATTGTTATGGAGAAGCATGCTGGGCTGCGAGTCCACGGCAACATAGATGTCCGGCCACCCGTCGTTGTCAAAATCATAGGAGACGGCGGTAATAGAATAGCGGGGACCGGGCTTCAGGATTCCAGACTTCTCGGAGAAATCGGTAAACGTGCCGTCGCCATTGTTGTGAAAGAGCGCGTTGGTATCGCCCGGAAGACCGCGCGGGCCGCACATGGTAGGAATGCCCTTCCACTGGCACTGCAGCGGATCTTCTTTCGAAGGAGTGTTTTCCGGATCTAGCTTGATGTAATTGCAGACAAAGAGATCGAGTCGGCCGTCGCGATCGTAGTCCAGCCAGGTACAGCCAGCGCCCCAGTGAATTTTCTCGTTGTAGATATTGGCTTTGCGAGTGAGGTCAGTGAAGGTGCCATCGCCATTGTTGTGAAACAAAATGTTGTGTCCCCAGAAGCAGCAGAAGAGATCGTCCCAGCCGTCATTATCGTAATCGCCGACGCAAACTCCGGTTTGCCAGCCCGTGCGGCCAAGACCGGATCTTTCAGTGACGTCGCTGAACGTGCCGTCGCGATTGTTTTTGTAGAGATGGGAAGTGGGAGCCTTGCCCGGGGGCCATTCGGTGTTGAAGCGCGTTCCGTTGGTCAGATAAATGTCGAGCCAGCCGTCATGATCGTAATCGAAGAAGGCCAGGCCGCTACCCTTCGCTTCGATGATGTACTTCTTGTGATCGACACCGCCCCAAACATTGGGTGCAATCAAGCCGGCTTCGCGAGCCACGTCGACGAACTGGACGGGAGAGGTTACGGCTCGCTTCGAAACGGATGGATACGGAATTGGAGCAGCTTCAAGGTGCAGAGAGTCGCGCCATTTCCAGAGCGGCGCGGCGAGCGCTTCCAAAAGTGAACCGCCGAGAACGATCAGGGATGAGCCGAGTAAACGCCGCCGAACAAAATTCATTTGCTGGGCACCTTGGGAAAGTTTCGGGGCACGATTCCCGCGCCTTCCTTGACGGCGATGATGCGGTCGCTGGGGACGTTGGTGAGCTTGTCGATCTGGCCGCTGGGCCAAGCAATTTCCAAAGAATCGATCTTGGAGCGTTTTCCCAGGCCAAAATGAATGCGCGGATCGCTGGCGGACATATAGCCCATGCCGCCTTTGGATTGTTCGACGTGGGTGACGCCTTCGGCGGTTAGCTTGAGCGAAGAACCAATCCCATCGCGATTGGACCTGGCGCCGATGAGCAGGATTTCGAGCCAGTGATTGGCGTTGCCGCCATCGTTGCGCAGAAGCTCGGGAAAATCGCCACGATTGTTGGTGGCGATGTCGATGTCCCCGTCGTTGTCGAAATCGGCAGTGGCCAAGCCGCGGCCAGCGATGGGCCGAATAAAGTCTGGACCCAAAGAATCGGACACTTTTTCGAACTGGCCCTTGCCGAGGTTGCGAAACATCAGCAAAGGCTCTTTGTAAGAGACTTCGCTGTGGTACAGGCTGACGTTGTCGAGCATCGCGCCATTCAATTGCAGGATATCCGGCCAGCCGTCATTGTCGTAATCAAGAAATTTCATGGAAACCCCGCTCACGAGGATGGCTTTGTTGCCGATACCGGACCGATAGGTGGAGTCGTCAAACGAGCCGTCGCGGTTGTTGTGATACAGACGATTCAATTCGAAATCGAGGTGGGTGACGTAAACGTCCAGCCAACCGTCCCCATCCACATCCGCCGCATCGATGCCCATCCCCGCTTCGTAACGGCCATCTTCACTGGCGGCGAGACCGGAGACGAAGGAAACATCTTGAAATGTACCGTCATGTTTGTTGAGAAAGAGGAAATTCGGCCAGGTATCGTTGGCGATGGCAATGTCCGTCCAGCCATCGTTGTTGAAGTCGGCGAGAACGACGCCCATGCCCTTGGATTCTGGCTTGCCGACGCCAGACTTTTCGCTGAGGTCGGTGAATGTGCCATCGTGATTGTTGTGGTAGAGCTTAGTCTTCTGCCCTTTGTAGTTCCCGGGATTGCAATAGGAACGATAGCCGGGACGGCGTTCACCGCACCATAGGTTTGTTTTCGGCGTCCATTCGATGTAGTTAGTGACAAGAAGATCGAGGTATCCGTCCTTGTCGTAGTCGAACCATCCGGCGCTGGTGGACCAGCCGCCTTCGTCGGCCACACCGGCCTCGGCCGTGACTTCGGTGAAGGTGCCGTCGCCGTTGTTGTGATAAAGGATGGCGCGGCCGTAGCCCGTAACATAAAGATCGGGAAAGCCGTCGTTGTCGAAATCACCCACAGCAACGCCCTGGCCATAATGCCCTTCACCGCCCACCCCAGCCTTTTCGGTGACGTCTGTAAAGGTGCCGTCGCCGTTGTTGTGGTAAAGCGCGGAGCGCAGAGGATGGACAGGTTTGTAGATGTCGGTGGCGGCGGATTGCACGAAGAAGAGATCCATCAAGCCGTCCTGGTCATAGTCGAGCCAGGCGACGCCGGTGCCCATGGTCTCGAGATAATATTTTTCGTCGGTTTGGGTGGAGTCCTCGCGAAAAGTGATTCCGGTGGATGGCCGAATGTCGGTGAACCGCACGTTGATGGAAGGGGCCGGCGATTTGGGGGCCTGTTCCGCGAGCAGTTGTCCGCGGCGGGCAATGCCAATAGCAGCGCTGAAAGCCAGGATGGTACCCAGTGCGACTCCGAGTTTGCGAGGAACGGTCACAGGGTGCGGTCAGCTATGGAAAGAGCGAGTAGGAGTAATTGCTGCCGGGCAGCCACGGATATGGGTTCGCCGAGAGAAGAGGAAGTGGCCGGAGCGCTGGCCAGGGTTTGTTCGATGCGATTCACGTCCAGGCCGCCGGCGTTGCTGCCCTTGAAGCGGTTGAGAACTTCGCGCGCTTTGTCGACCTGACCGGTCTGGTAGTAAAAAACGCCGAGGGTGGAATAGCTGCCGGGCCATTCGGGTAAGAGGTCGACGGCGCGCTCGAGGTTCTGTGCCGCTTGCGGAGTTTTCCCTTCCAGGACGAAAACGATTCCCAAGCCCCAGAGGAGTTTTCCAGAGCTGGGACTCCGGGTCAAACCTTTTCGCAACGTTTCTTCGGCTGCGCTGACGTTATTCTCGCGCAGCTCGACGAGCGCCAGCGAAAGGAAATACTGGTCGTTGTCCGGATTGCGCTTGATAGCCTCGCGGAAAATTTCCTCAGCCCGAGCCGCGTCACCAAGATGCGCGTAGATATCTCCCAGCAACGAGAGGAAGGAATCATCCTGCTGGCCGGAGGCAGAAACCTGCTGAGAAGTTTCGAGCGCCTGAGAATAGAGGCCGCGACGAAAATAAGCATCGGTCAGGTCAAATTTCACGTCGTCGGAATCAGGATTGGCGCGCAAGGCCGCTTGGAAATGCTGAATGGCGTCGTGGTACAAGCGGAAGCGAGCGAGAAGGACGCCGACACCGGTCTGGGTGCGGTAGTCGCCTGAGCTGAGCTGGTCGAGCTGCGCAATGGTCTTGCGAGCTTCGTCGAGTTTGCCAAGTTTAAGATAAGCTTCCGCAAGAAGGTACATGTCCTGAGGCTGATCCGGATGTTTCTGAATCTGGTTGGTCAGCTCGGTCAGATCCAGTTGCGTGCGGTCTCGCGCGGAGAGGGTGGAACGATTGTCGAGGTAGTCGAAAAGGTGCTGGTAGGGATAAGGACCAGTGGAAGGGTCTTTCGAGAGGGTTTGAAAGACTTGCAAATCGCGTTGGGCAGCGTCCATCTGGTGAAGGCTGCGCTCGACCATGGCGAGTTTATAGTAGCCGGAAGCGGCATCGCGAGTGACCTTGACGTAGCGGCGAAGAAGCTGGGCGGCTTCTTCAAGGCGCTTGGCCTCGATGCGAAGATTTGCCAGTTCGAGGAGGGCATCGGAAAAATCGGGATTGGAGCGCAGCGTTTGCTGGAATAGATCTTCGGCTTTGGCGTGATTGCCTTGACGCTCTTCGATGTACCCGAGATTGAAAAGGCAGGAAGCGTCGTGAGGGCTCAGCTTGAGACCTTCCTGAAAGTATTTTCGGCCTTCGTTGAAGCGGCCGAGATGGCGGTAAGCGAGTCCCATAAATGTGTACGACCGGGCTGAAGGATCCAGCTGGATCAGGCTCTTGAACTCATCGATGGCTTTTTCCGCCTTGCCGGACATGAAATAGCTTTCGCCCAAAGCGGCGCGAAGATCGGCGCGTTGTGGCGCGATTTCCAAGCCTGATTCGAGAAGCGGAATCGCATCTTCGAAATAATTCTGCAGCATGCTGACGCGAGCCAGGAGAAAGATGATGTCGGTATTTTCCGGTGCCAGCTTGTGGGCCCGCACGAGCAGATCGAGCGCGTCTACGGCGCGAGTCTGATCGGCGTAAACCTTAGCCAGCAAGTAGAGCGTCTCGGGCGAATCGGGCTTTAGTTTCAAGGCCCGATTCAGCGCTTGTTCCGCTTTTGGGTATTCCAAGCCACGAAGGTAAACCTGTCCGAGGTTAAAGAGGATCTCGAAGGTTTCCGGCCGTAGAGCATTGGCTCTTTCGAGTTCGAGCTGGGCCGGCTTGTATTGCTTTTCGGCTCCGAGCAGGACGCCGAGAGTGAAGTGCAGTTGGATGTCGTCTTTATTTTCGGAAGAAAGTTCCGTTGCCGCCTTTAATCCTTCGGCTGTCCTGTGAGCTTGCAAGAAAGCGCGGATGAGATTGAATCGTGTTTCCAGATTCGCAGGGCGCACGCGCTGAAAGCGAGAAATGGCTTCCACGGGCTGATTCTTCGCCATTAAGATGAGGCCCAGATTGTAGTTTCCATCACGATTCGCCGGATCAAGGCGAACGACGGCGCGGAACTCTTTTTCGGCAAGGTCGGACTTGCCCTGAGCAGCGTAGACATTGCCGAGATTGTTGCGCGTTCTAGTGGAGCTGGGGTCAAGCTTCAGCGCGTGATGGAAGGCATCGAGGGCGCCAGGAAAATCTTTTTGCTCGGTGCAAATAATGCCCAATAGATTGTGGGCTTCAACGCTCGAGGGATTCTGCCGGAGCACATCCTGAATTTTCTGCTTGGCTTGGTCGAGTGAACCCTGGCGGACGAGAGCTTCGACTTCCTGGAATTGCGGCTGGGGCTTGGAAGATTGCGAAACGGCGGACTTGCGAGGAACGGGTTGCTGGGCAGAAGCGGCGGCGGCCAACAACATCAGAAGTGCCGCTGCTAGTGCAAAAACTCTTGACAAATCCGGGAAGGCCACGGTTCTGGTTGAATGCGAGGGTGAAGCGCTTAGATTCATTCCGCCGGAATTCCTTCCTATGGAAATCGTCGCAGACGCCAATTCACTTTAACATTTCCAGTTCTTGCTGAGCCACTTTGTGCTGCGGCTGCTTTTGGAGGAGGGCCAGCAACACCTCTCGGGCTTTCTGCGTCTCTTCCTCCAGTGCGTAGAGGCGGGCCAGATTAAGATAGGCCTGGTCAAAGTCAGGGGCGACGCGAATGCAGGCCTGGAACTTCTTTTCTGCGTCGGAATTTCGCCGCTCGCGGACAAAGAGCACGCCGAGATTATTGAGGGCGTCGGGATAATCCGGGCGCCAATTCAGCGCGGTTTGCAAATACTGCTCGGCTTGATCAAGCTTTTCCTGGCGGGCAAACAGCATTCCGAGGCTGTAGTTGACCTCGGGATCGTCGGGCGTGATTTCCAGAGCGCGGCGGAGAAGCTTTTCGGCTTCGTCAAGGGATCCCTGGTGGCGATAGAGGTTTCCGAGGTTCACAAGAGCGATCGCATAAGCGGGCCGTAGGCGCAAGGACTCTTTAAAATGGCGAATGGCGTCGTCAATTTGACCTTGCTGCGCGGACAGCATGGCAAGATTGTTCCAGGCTTCCGGATAGTTTGGGCGCAGCTTGACGGTTTGTTCGAGGTATTGCCGCGCTTCTGGCAGGGAATTCTTGCGGAGGTAGAGAGTGCCAAGATTGTAGTAGGCCTCTGGATCTTGCGGCTTGGCATCAATGACTTGCTTGAAGGAAGCGGCGGCTTGGTCGAGATAGCCGTGCTGAAACATGGCAACGCCGTAAGTGAAATCATTGCGCTGGAAGACGTCCTGGTAGAGGGTTCCGGCGAAGGGAAGGGCCTTCCGAACTCGATCGGCCTGAGACAAGTGGACGAAACGCAAGTCTTCCGTGAGCCGTTCAGGATTCACCCTGCCCTGGTAAACCTTGACGACCAATCCTTCTTTGTCCAGGAGGAAAGAAGCGGGGAGAGGCAGGTCTCTGCGACGGTCGAACAGATAGCGGTAAATGATGTTGTAGACGCCGCCGACATCGGGTGTGGCGAACAGAGTCGGAAAGGACAGCGATTCTTTCTCGGCGAATGCTCGCGCCATTTGTGAGTCGCGCAGATCATCGACGTTGATGACCAGGATACGCAAACCATTTGCGGCAAGCGTCTGCTGATGCTCATGGAGAAGGCGCAGTTGATCAGCGCACGCAGGCGAAAGTGCTGACCAAAAATGGAGAAGCACGGCGCCGCCTCGCAACGAACGCAAATCCTGCATGCTGCCGCGGAGGTCAGGCAAAGAGAATTCAGGAGCGCTCAGGGGCTGAATAAGCCAGGTTTCTACCGCCGAAGGCAAGACTTCCGGTTTGGGCGATTCGCCGGACCGCGCATAGGCAGGAGGGGAAACCGCAAAAGGCTTGGCGAGAAAATCGGCAGAGCTCTCTTGGAGTTGGATGCGATGGTTGATGGGCAGATGCTCGAACACCTGCGTCGATCCGCTGGGCCAGCGGATGGAGGCACGGACAGTGCCGGCTAATTTGCCAACGCCAAAGAAAAGTTCCTTGGCATGCTGGCATAGAAATCCGGAGCCGGCCTGAAGGTATTTTGTCTGGCGATAGCCTTCTGCCTCCACGGTAACGGCGGCGCCAATCGCGTCGCGATTGCTCTTTTGTCCGCGCAAGCGGAACGAAATCGAGTTGCCGATGTCCTTCATCGCATTGTGCACAATCCGAAGTTGAGGAGTGTTACGATTTTTGAGCACCACTTCCAAACGTCCGTCCTGGTCCAAGTCGGCCAGCGCAAAAGAGCGGCCGTCTTCCAGAAAATCCAGGCCGACGGCGCCCGAAACTTCCGAAAACGTACCGTCGCGATTGTTGACATAGAAAACGTTGCGCTCGTGGCCGTTCCAGGAACTGTCCGAGCGAATGAGCTCGTTGATAGCGTTCCACCCCTGCTCGTACTTCAAAGACGGGGTTTGGTTCGGAGGCGATTTCGCGACGAGTTGGCGCCAGAAAAAGCTGGAGAGGTCAGCCGGATCGCGCTGCGAAGTTTCAGGAGCCGAGATGTAGCCGTTGGCGATGTAAACGTCCGAGTAACCATCGTGGTCAAAGTCCCAGGCGTCCGAACACCACGCCCAGCGGCCCATTTCCACGCCCGCTGCGCTGCTTACGTTTTGAAACTTGCCGTTTCCGAGACTTCGATAGAGCGAATTGCCGCGGGCGTGCTGACGATAGAGCGCGCGAATATTCTCCGGCTCTCGTTCGTGAAAGCGCTCGTGCTGTGAAACGCGGATACCTGGGGCAGACCACATGGCCGCGGTGTAGAGATCTGGCCTTCCGTCGTTGTCGAAATCACACCACGAAGCGCTCATTCCCGCGCCGACGTCCTCCACGCCGGCTTCGGCGGAGACGCAGGTAAATGTTCCGTCGCCATTGTTACGATAAAGATTGTTTCGACCGAAATCGTTAGCCACATAAAGGTCGGGAAAGCCGTCAGAGTCGTAGTCGCCCCAAGCGCAAGCAAAGCTGTAACGGTCGTTGTCGACGTTCAGCCCGGCGCGTTGCGTGCGGTCAACAAAAGCCGCATTACCGGAGTTGCAAAAGAGAAAATTGGGAGGACCATTGCGCGCGTCGAAATAAGGAGTGGGATAGTGATATTGGTCTAGACCCATGTAATAGGTGTATAGGCAAAAATAAATGTCGAGGCGCCCATCGCCGTCATAGTCGGCAATGGCAGCATGCGTGAAAACCCCTTGCGGGGACTGAGCAAACTGGAAGGCGTCACGCTTGAGTGAAAACTTCCCATCGCCCTGGTTGAGGAAGAGCAACGGGCCGCTGCCGCAAACCACAAGAAGATCTTGCAGGCCTTTGTTCTCAAAATCCGCGAAAAGAGCACAAGCCGTGCTGTCTAGCACCGCCACACCCGATTCTTCCGTGACATCCTCAAACGTACCGTCACCGCGATTGCGATATAACCGGTTGGGAAGTCCCGCGGGCTGGCAGATGTACAGATCATCCCGCCCGTCGCCGTTGAAATCGCCGACCGCTAAACCATTGTTCCCATAGACGTCGATGCCGCAGGCGCCATCGAGGACGGTTCGCCAATAGTCCACGCCGTAAGCCAGCTGATTTTTGTAGGAATCTGTCTGCCCCAGAGCTTGCGAAGTGACGTCGATGAAGACGGGCTGGCTCGCGCGGCTTAAGGTTTCTTCCGTAGCCTCCCAGCGAAAGGCTTGCCATGAGTTCGAACTATCGCGCTGCCAGTGCGTGCGCCAGAGGCCAATGCGCTCCTCGCGTCGCATGTCCGTGCTCGTACCAACAAAGTCGTAGCGAATGTCGGCGCGGAGTCTCTCTGACGCGCCGGTGATTTCTTCGATGCCAGTGATTTCGAATTCAGCCGTCTCCACGCGTGCAATCGGCGCCAGATAGTTCTTGATCTCCTGGAGAAATCGTTCGCGGCGTGCGGTCACACTGGCTGAAAACTGCCTTCGCTGGACCTCGAGGCCATTCCCGGAACGCAGCGTCCTTTCCTGAGATGGAACCAAGGAGGCACCTTCGATCGAAGCGCTCAGGATTTCCGCCAGAACAGACAGTGCTGGCGGCGCCTCCTTCAGAGCGCGGCTCCATTCGTTGAGGAGCCGCATGATCTCAAAGGCGTATTTTTCGGCGACGTACTCATCCGTGCCTGGAACAACTTGCCTAAGGACATCATCGAGCGGGGACTTGGCAGGATAGTGAGGGCTGAGGCGAGAATCAGCAAAAGGAAACGCAGAGGCCGCGTCTTCGAAGATCCCGCAATGCAGCGATGGAAACGTCAATCCATGCAGGGGAGCCGGAAGAAAAAGAAGAGGTGCCCACTGCATCCCTCGGAGGAAGGTCCGGCGCGAGAAAACATCTATCTGGTCCTTGCGGCGCACAGGTGTCCGAGTTCAGTTTATCAGGGAAGGACTATTCGACGGGAGCGGGTCCCGAGGAATCGCCCAGAATCAACTCGGCGGGAACTTGGTATTCGCGGCCATGCGGGTCGGCCGCGCAGGAAAGTTCGTGAAGAGCATCCGCGGCCAGCTTGCCGAGCATATCGCGGTGAATGTCCACGGTGGTGATCGAAGGGTTGCTGTACTCGGCGAAGCGCGTCTTGTCAAAGCCCGTAACGGAAATATCCTGCGGCACGCGGCAGCCTGCTCTGAGCAAGCCCTTGATGACGCCGACAGCCGTCAGATCGTTGATGGCCATGACGGCGGTGGGGCGGGGGGAGTGCTTCGCGAGCGCCAGGCCCGCCGCCAATCCGCCTTCAAAGCGCAAGTCGCCGCGGAGGATCGGTCCCGGCTCAAGCCCCAAATCCCGCATGCATTTTTCGTAGCCTTCCAGACGAACGTTGTTGGATTTGAGCTTGGGCCGGCCGGCCACGAAAGCAATGCGCCGGTGGCCATTCTTGTAGAGATATTTGACGATTTGCTCGACCCCAGAGAAATAATCGATTCTCAGGTTGCTCATGTATCCACGAACGGGAGCGCGGTCGAGGAAAGTCACCGCGATCCTTCTGCGCGCCAGCTCGTGGATCAGGCGCAAACTGATTTCGGAGGTCATCACGGCCACTCCCCGGACGTTATGCTCCATCATTCTCTCGGCGGCGTCCCGCGTGCGGCGGGGGTCATAATTGGTATCGCTGAGGATCGCGTCATAACCAAGTTGGCGAGCACGCATTTCAAAACTCTTGATGACGTCGGGAAAGAACGGGTTTTCAATATCGGAGACGATGATTCCAAGGGTGCGGCTGTCGCGGGAAGCAAGGTGGCGCGCATGAACGTTTGGGAAGTAGCCGAGGCGCTTCACGGTGGAGAGCACCAGCGCGTGAGTGCTGCGGCCTACCTTGCCCGTCTTGTTCAAAACATTAGAGACTGTGGCGGTCGAGACGCCCGCAGCCTTTGCTACCTCTCGAATGGTTAGACCCTGGTTCAAGGACTCGGTGCCCCCTGGTTTCGGCGAAAAATCCCAAATCGAAAACGGTGTCGACCCACGCGAAGTATAAATGAAAGAAATCGCTTGACTGGATGCTATCAACAGTGTATCAGAGGGCCACAAGGTTAAGCGTTTAAGTTGGTTTGGGGGCCTCGATATGGGTAGTTGGTTCATCCCTCCGTGGCCTTGTGCTTCAAGAATAAAGTTGGTGCCGTGGGGCAGGATGTTTCATTTTGCTTCGCGAGTTCGATGTTCTATCGTCATATTCCAGGCGGCAAGAATGAAAGCCTTGCGTAACATACTCCCGGGTGCAGAGAAACTGAGGAGGACCGGTTTATGAAACCTAAGGCCAATTCATCTGGGATGCTAAGAGCTTCTTTGGCGGTGAGTGCGCTCTTGTTGCTCTTGTCCTTGAGCGTGCCGCCTCTCCAGGCTCAGGTGGACACCGGCTCAATCTTGGGCACTATTACGGACGCCTCGGGTGCGGCCATTAGCGGCGCCAAAGTCACGCTAACCAACGAAGGCACGGGCGCTGCGCTCTCGACGACGACGGGAGCGGATGGCGTTTACAAGTTCACCCCACTCAAGGTTGGGAGTTACAAAGTCACGGCCTCCTACCAGGGATTCCAAACCACCACGCAAACGAACATTGAGGTCAACGTTGGTACGGATGTAGTGATCAATTTCAACCTCAAGCCCGGCGCGGTGACGCAAACCGTGGAGGTCGTGGCGGCGGTTCCTGTGCTGCAAACGCAAAACGCTTCCGTGGGGCAGGTCGTCGACTCTCGGAGCGTAAATGATCTCCCGCTCAATGGCCGGAACTTCACGTTCCTGGCACAGCTGTCTGCCGGTGTAAACACGCCACAGGCCGATACGCGCGGCAACGCCGCCAACGGCGCTTTCTCGGCTAATGGCTCGCGTCCGGCCCAGAACAACTACCTCCTCGATGGAGTGGATAACAACTCCGATACGGTGGACTTCCTGAACGGTACGAACTTCGTGGTTCTTCCTCCTGTGGATGCCATCGAGGAATTCAAAGTGGAGACGTCTGGATTCAGCGCGCAGTATGGCCGCTCCGGCGCTGCCGTGTTGAACGCTACCATCAAATCGGGCACCAACGAGCTGCACGGCTCTGCTTGGGAATTTTTCCGAAACGACAAACTCGACGCCGCCGACTTCTTCGAAAACGCTGGTGGCATCAAGAAGGGCGCTCTTCGCCAGAACCAATTTGGTGTGTCCGCGGGCGGCCCGA